>JACCDN010768138.1_pt1 | contig 252400 bp, 230 predicted proteins | sample 7441691 | NCBI WGS metagenome assembly JACCDN01 (sample SAMN15323439, study PRJNA562643) | freshwater metagenome | isolation source: river surface water | place: USA:Blue River Watershed | collected 2017-08-16 | reverse complement strand
GTTTTATACACGTTTGATACCAGTGGGTCTGGGCCATTTGCAGAAGCCAAGTTGAACACGGAAGCCAATGAGTCAGGCTTCAATGAGCGTCGCAGCAATGGCCAGCAAGCAGGGAAAGCGCTTCTAGCCGATATCCAAAGTCAGAAAATACGAGCCCGAAGAGATACCGGGGACAATATCATTGACACGCTGGATATTGTGGCGCACAGTATGGGTTATGCCTATGCACTTGGAATTACCGATGCGCTGAAAGGTAAAGTACCTTTTGGTCGGTTTTATGTTATTGCCCCGGAGAATGCCTGCAGTGGGGAAATTGATTTGGATGCCTTTGAGGAAGTATGGCAGTACGGGAGTAACCTAGGCGAACCGAATGCAGATCCCATCCATCAGCAGGATGGGGTGGCGCCGCAGTGTGCGGTGAGAGGGTTGCCGGAGTTAGAAAAAAGAAATGCGAAAAAAGGTGGCCGTGCTTTTATTCCTGATGGGGAGCTTAAAGGTTTTTTGCGGAGCCACTCGATTGAAAACTATAAGTGGATATTTAAAAAAGAGGTAAAAGATATAGGCTATGTTAAACCACGTAACTAAATATGCTGTAGTGATTGTGTTTTCTTTTTTAATCGCTTGCAATCAAAAAAAGAAAGATGATAAGGAACGGAATAATAAGATTTTGAAAATATCGAGGAGTACAATTGGGGAGCAGGAGTATAATAGGGTTTATAAGCAGGTTTCGGATAGTTTGAATACCTGGTGTTTGGCAAAATTACCTGCTTATGAGTCTGTGTGGTATTATACGTACCGTTTGGACAGTGTTTTGTGCTTTAACTCCGAAAAAGATCGAATGGTTACGGCTATTTTAGTTCAATGTGACTTGTCTACTTGCCAAATGGATAATGTGCATTATTTCTACGGAGCTAAAATCAAAGGTCAATGGTATTTTTTCTTTGGAGGAGGGACAATGGCTATTCCCAGAGAAAATTATCAGTCGGACATACATATTCCCCTAAGTTTTCAAAAACTCCATGAATTGGCCATGAACAATATGTTTAGAGGTTATCTGAAAAAAAACAAAGACGGAGTTTGGCAAATCAACGAAGCCTTTTTTACACATCATTTTGAAGGCGTTGGCTGGGGAGATTTTAATAAGCAGTCGCATAAGGATACGGCAGCCTATGGAAGGCGTTTCACCAATAAAAAAGAATACTACGAGAGTATTTACCTCAGGGGGCTGAATGATAAGTGGATTAAGGAAGAAAAGAAGGCAAATAAACCACAGGATTAAAGTGCCCTTTGGTCGGTTTTATGTTATTGCTCCGGAGAATGCCTGTAGTGGGGAAATTGACCTAGATGCTTTCGAGGAAGTATGGCAGTACGGGAGTAACCTAGGCGAACCGAATGCGGATCCGATTCATCAGCAGGATGGGGTAGCGCCGCAATGTGCGGTGAGAGGCTTAGATAAGATCAGAAACCCAATTCTTGAAAAGAAAGGCCGAGCTTTTATTCCTAAAGGAGAGTCGAAAGGCTTTTTACAGAGCCATGCGATTGGAAATTATAAATGGATATTTAAGAAAGAAAAAGATGCTATTGGATATGTTAAACCACGTAACTAAATATGTTTCTCTGATATTATTTGTCCTTTTTGTTGCCTGTAATCAGCGAGAGAAAGAAAGCAAAGAGCGAAATCAAAAGATTTTAGAGCTATCCAGAAGTATAATTGGAAAACAGGAATATGATAGCATTTATCAGCAAACATTAGATAGCTTGAATACTTGGTGTTTAGCACAACTGTCACGTTATCGATCAGTATGGTCTTTCAACTATCGCTTGGATAGTGTTTTGTGTTTCAACACTGAAAAGGATCGAATGGTTACGGCAATTTTGGTTCAATGTGATAGGCTTACTTGCGAAATGGATGATGTACACTATTTCTACGGAGCCAAAATCAAAGGGCAATGGTATTTTTTCAGGGGAGGGGGGGCAATGGCTATTCTTCGGGAAAATTATCAATCGGATATACGTATTCCTGTAAACTTTGAAAAGTTACATGAACTAGCAATGGAGGAAATGCTTCGAGGCTATATAAAAAAGAATAAAGCTGGAATCTGGCAAATCAACGAAGCATTTTTTACGCATCACTTTGAAGGAGTAAACTGGGGCGACTTTAATAAACAAACCCATGAGGATACAGTAGCCCGTGGAAAGCGGTTCACCAATAAAAGGGAATATTTTGAAAGTATTTATTTGGATGTGGCTAAGGGCATATGGCTCAAACCCGAGAAGAAAACAAGCCAATTTCAGCGCTGACTGGGAGAGGCTTTGAAGCTCTTCAGCACGAAGACAGCAAATTCCCTACATACTTTACCCCCTCGATATTGTTTCAACAGAATAGGTTGTTCATTCACCTCATCAAAATAGGTTCTAAAAAAATCAGGAAATCCATCCTGATAAGCATTGGAAGGTTGAATAAAATAGGCGCAGTCTCCTTGACGTAAGGGCTGTTTAAAGTGATTGGTTAATAAATACTGATGTAAATCAAAAGGGTTGCCTAAAGCATAAGTACTCAGATGTGTTTTAGAGCTCACATAATAGTCTAAATGTGCTGCAGGGAACCATTTGGAGATAATCAGTCTTGAATTAAGAGGCATTTTACCTGAATCCTTGTCGGCACGATAGAGCGAGTCCATCTGCGAGCCAAATTGATCCCAACCATACATGTCTAAAGTAGGATCTCCATTTCCAATATGGACCTTGTCGGAGGATAGGGTTCCTGGATAAAAATTAACCACAGCAACACCTGCAATCAGCACCACAATAATAAGTGCAAAACTATATCTTAAAACTTGGGGGGCTAATCGTGGACTATCCTGATTGATAGCCGAAAGCCGAAGTGCTGCCAAAATAAGTAGTCCACTATATGCCGGCCCCGACCAGTGCGGAAGTGTATCTCTGAAGAGCGCTAAAAACAATAGCGTAAAAATCAAAGGCAAAAAACAACATAGCAAAAGACGAATATAAGATTGCTGAGCACTATATCTATTCTTTATTACATACCAAACTCCAATCCATATTAAAAAAAAGTTGATTGGATTGTTGTAAAAGATTTGCCCGAAAATTTCCCTGAAAAAACTCAAAAAATTGATAGAATGATCATGAAGTACTACCCGACTACTATGAAAGGTATAGGTTATAAAATCGTGTTGGAAATTCCAGATAATAATAGGAGAAGCAAGCACCAAAGTAACTACCCCCCCTAGATACATCCAGGGATTTCTCAACCAAGAATGCGCAAATAAAACCGTATAAAAACCTACCCCCAACCATAAAAAAGCACCGTGAATCTTACATAGAATACAAAGCCCCGAAGTTAATCCAAACCACAACCACCATTTTATCGAAGATGAGGGGTCATCTTTACTGTCATTTTGAACCAATTTAACCAACAGCAGTATGCCCCAAAACCAGAACAAAGCTTGAGGACTATCTGGTAGTATAAACAGACCCGCAATAATAGAACTGTAAATACTCGTCGTAAATAATAATGCAGCATACCATCCTGTTCTTTCATCCTTGATGATACTTACTATTTGAAATATAAGCCAGGTACTCAACCCTGAAGACAGTAAAGCACCAAAACGTACGAATAGTTCCTGGTGTAATGATAGGTTAAGCGTCGTTGCACGAATTAACCAAGCCACAAAAGGTGGATGATCGAAATAGTTCCAGTCCAAGTGCAAGGCATAGGTCCAATAATATACCTCATCATTCCCAAGCCCAATCAGCTGTGCTATAATTAGTTTGATTAAAAAAGAAATTCCAATGAGAAGCAGCACATACTTTTTGTAATTACTCATGAAGCTTGGGAATAATGGTAAATTTTTTAAATAATAAGATATGGTAAATGCAGGTCAAAAATGCTAAATGTTTGCTAGTTTTGATTTTATAAATAATCAAATAGCCATGAATAAACAACGTTTTTCTTTCTTGATCTTCCTAATAGGTATGATTTTCTTATTATCTTCTTTCACTAAGTCGACCAATGATGAAACTTTTGTCATCGACACTAAACGTTCATCTGTACAATGGTTAGCTAAAAAAGTGGGTGGTGAACATCGTGGAGGAATTAATCTGGCATCGGGTCAACTTATTATTCGTGAAAATTCCATTAAAGATGGCTCTTTTACCATTGATATGGCTTCGATGTCCTGCACAGATTTGGAAGGAGAATGGAATAAAAAGTTGATTGACCATTTAAAGTCAGATGATTTTTTTGCCGTTGGGAAAAACCCAGTAGCTAAGTTTAACATTAAGAAAATTACTACAATAAGCGCAAATCGCATTCAAGTAAATGGTGATTTAACCATTAAAGGAATTACTCATCCTTTAACTTTTCCGGCGAAAATTATCAAACAAAATAATGAGCTAACAGCTATAGCCGATCATATCAAAGTAGATCGGACGAAATATGATATTCGATATGGATCAAAAAGTTTTTTTGCCAGTCTTGGAGATAAAGCTATTGATAATGTATTTGAACTAAATATTCATTTGATTGCTAGTAAATGAGCTTAATAATTGATATTGGGTTAGAGCCTAATGCCCCCCCATTTTAGAGCCTGTTTTAAAGTTTAAAATGGGGTTTCTTCATCAAGATTATCCATTCGCGATTCCAGGCGGATTACGTTGCTTGCTCGCCCTTCTTGAGAAGGTGTAATACCCGAAAAAGCATTCGAGTTGCCATTAGATGAAGTATTTATTGCACTTTCGTCTAAGTCTTGGAACTTAACAAATTTGCCAACAAATTGAAGTGGTACGGTGCCTGTTTCACCATTTCTATGTTTGGCTACAATTACTTCTCCAATACCTGCTGTTGATCGCCCTTCTTCATCTTCTGTTAACCCATAATATTCAGGCCGATAGAGAAACAATACCATGTCGGCATCCTGCTCAATAGAGCCAGATTCACGTAAATCGGATAACATCGGCCGTTTGCTCGCTCCAGGGCGATTTTCAACTGCACGACTTAACTGCGATAGTGCAATAACTGGAACATTGAGCTCTTTAGCCACCGATTTAAGTGCGCGTGAGATACTGCCAATTTCTTGCTCTCGATTTGTGTTTTTCCCATCACCCTTGCCATGCATGAGTTGTAAATAGTCAATAATGATCATTTGAATATCATATTGCGCCTTGAGACGACGGCATTTAGCACGAAACTCAAAAATATTTAGTGCTGGCGTATCATCGATGAACAAAGGAGCTTCTGATAATTTGCCAATTTTGGAATGCAATTTGGTCCACTCCCATTCAGCCAAATGTCCTTTACGTATTTTTTCCTGTTCAATCTCAGTTTCACCAGATATCAGACGATTGACCAATTGTATCGAGGACATTTCGAGTGAAAAAACAACAACAGGTTTATTAAATTCTACAGCAGCATTACGTGCACAGCTAAGTACAAAAGCAGTCTTACCCATAGCCGGTCGAGCAGCAACAATAACTAAGTCCGAAGGTTGCCATCCTGATGTCATCCGGTCGAGTGCAGTAAATCCGGAGGCTACACCTGTTAGGCCATCGGCACGGTCTCTCATCTTTTCTAGTGTATCCAAAGATTCACGAATAATATCATTCATCTTTCGAGAATCGCGGCGCAAATTGTTCTGAGCAATATCAAATAAGTTTTTCTCCGCATGGTCCAATAAGTCAAAGACATCCGTAGTGTCTTCATAAGCACTATTGCTAATCTCAGTGGAGATACGAATTAACTCACGTTGGATGAATTTTTGTGAGATAATCCGAGCATGATATTCAATATTTGCTGCTGAAGCCACCCGATTGGTTAGCTCAGTGATATAATAGGCTCCTCCAATCAGCTCTAAGTCGCCCTGTTGGCGCAGCTGGGCAATAACGGTCAAAATATCTACAGGGGAAGACTTTTGAAATAAAACTTGAATCGCTCGAAATATTTTCTGATGCGCATCTACATAAAAAACTTCGGGCTTGAGAATATCGATCACAGCAGAAAGTGCGTCTTTTTCTAGCATCAGCGCTCCCAGAACGGCCTCTTCCAAGTCTGTGGCTTGAGGTGGTAATTTGCCCAAACCACTGATCATTTTGCTTGTTGATCTACCTCTTTTTTCCATCTTGGTGATGGTTTTTTGGCTCAAATTTTGGTTGTCGTCCATGTTCATGCCAGCAAAAATATACAAAAAAAAAGCCGTATTTTTTTTAGTTCCTCACACCCCAATAAGTGTCAAAATAGAACTTCTGATAGTCAATTCATTATCAATAGCGTTTATTCACATCTTTCTGTTGATAAGCGGCTTTTTAACTCAAAAACCCCGTCAAAAGCATTAAAATCAGTGTGTAGATAACTTTTAGAGATGTGAATAAAGAACTTGTTCAAAGGTAAAATTCAAATTTCTTGGTTTGCGTGAGGGATGGTAGCGGTTAGCCCACAGTGAGGCGTAGCCGAGCGAGGACTAATAGCGGACAGCCCGGCCGGAAGGGACACGCCCGAAGAATAAAATAAACTTTAGTCCGGCTCTAAATTGAGCGTTATCCCTTTGCTGGAAAGTATTTTGTGACCAAGGCAGTTAATCGTGCGGCTGTTTCTATATCCATCACCCCATCGTATTTCTGGGGATAAAAGTGTAGTTGAAAAGCACGTACTAGTAATTGATAACTTATATCTGTGGTAGCTAATGAGGTATTATAGCCGTATTTACTAAGCAAATTCAATATGGTATCTTGAGTAGGCAGACCATTACAAGCGTATTCCTCCGCGTAACAATTTTTTGTTTCATCGTCAAACCAAGCACCAATACCAGCAAGATATAAGTCATGCCAAGGGAACTGAGGTCCAGGATCAGTTTTTCTGTCCCAGGCAATGTCAGAATGGCCTATAATATGAATGGGCTTGATGTCAGGGTATCGAGATAAGACGTGAGTAGCCAAGTTTTTTACTGCCTTGATCTGTTCAGGATGAAAAGCTGGGAAATAGAAAATGCTGTCCTTTTCAGTAGCTGTATTTACAATCTCTATCCCAATAGAAGTGTCATTCAGATTGGTTCGAGATCCCCAAGAGCTAACTCCAGCATGCCAAGCTCGGTCCTGCTCATCAACAAGATTAAATATTTCTTGCTCTTTATAGCCCCTTGCTATAAAAGTGGAATCTGAAATATCAGGAACAAGATAATGCGCGCTTACTCCTCCCTGTGTTAAAAGTTTGACTGACCTTTCAAAGTTACACGCTGTATAGTGCATCACCAGAAAATGGATCCGAGAGTTAAAACCCTTCGCTGAGCGATATGTTTTATAGTTAATTGCTTTATTGGGTTTGTCCCCATGAGTAGCCACAATTTTGGGATGGCGGGTAACCTTACAGCCAACAGCAATCAATAAATAAATAATACAAATAATCGGTAAATACTTAACCTTCATTCCCTTACTAAACTATAATCAAAAATTTAGGCAAAGTTAGGGGATAGAAAGAGGGATGACAAACATTTAACTCAAACGTTTATCGAAAAGGTCCTCCTTCTTTGTTTTTTGCTGGTTCGCTGGGCATTAATAGATTGGCTGCATTAATCCCATTAAATTTTTGTAGGCGTAAGGTGAAACTCAGCATAAAATAGCGGCCCAATTGATTGCTTCGATTATCGGTAATGGAGTTGGCTGTTACAGCGCGCGAAACACTGGTGTTTTGATCCAACAAATCATATCCCTGGATGCGTAGGGATGCTCGATTCCCTTTAAGAAACTGCTTTTCTAAGTAAAGATTGAGGATAAAAGGGTTTAGACCAATACTGTTATATCCCTGGTTGATTACTTTGTTCATATCTGTACCAATAAGCCATGTTTTGTGGAGATAGGTTTTGCTATTGAAAGAGAATGTCCAGGTAGATACTCTGGTATCTGTTTGTGCCAGTAGGTCATTGGCGGTTGTGTTATAGCTATATGTTGCACCTGGGTTTAGTTCAAGCCAATCATAGGGGTTGATTTGCGGATAGATGCTTTGCGTGAAGACCCAGTTTTTGCCTGTATTCCGTTCTCCATTGCTGTATGATATATTGTTATTGTAATTAATAGATCCATTGAAAGAAAGAACATATTTTTTTTCTGCAAAAGGCTTGGACCACAAATACAAACCAGTGATCGTATAATAACCGTCAGCGTTTAAATAATTTGTTTGCTGGACGATATTGCCCCCAGTTCCAGGGAGTTTGATGGTATTGGTGACGATCTTATTGCCAATGTACGTAGCTGATAAGGTTGTTAGGAGAAGATCGCCGGTATCAAAATGGAAATTATTGTATTTGATGCGAAGCATCTGATTAAATTGAGCACTTAAATTTGGATTTCCTTGAATTGGAAATAATGGATTAGAATTATCGATGCTTGGTTGAAGTTGGGCATAAGTTGGCTCAATACTTTTGCCAAAGATCCCCACATTTAGTGCGCGCGTTTTAGAGAAGTTGTAAGAGAATCGTCCTCCCGGTATAAATCGAAATTCGGTATTTCGCGTAGGCGTATTTAAGATTGTCGATTCACCCTTTAGAACAGCGGGCTGAACAGCAACTCCAATGTAATAGTTGTATCTCTTTTGATTGACACGATAATTAATCCCAATGCGGTCTGTTGTGAATGAATAATCGTAGTTATTGCTTAAATCACCATTAAGTGTCACTATACCTGCAGGGTTAATGTTGTAGGAGATTCGGCTGTTGTCATAAGTGGCACGATATCGAGCATAATTGAACTCTAAAAGAGAGGTTAAACTTAAAGGTTCCAGATAAGATAGATTGGCAGTATAGTTAGGGGTATAACTATCGATGTGTTGAGTTTGTCGTTGGTAGGTATTAGTCGAATTGGTTGTTACATCTTGATCTTGATTATTCGCCGAGGTATTGAGAGAAAGGGCTAAGGAAATATTTCTTCCATGTTTAGCAAAACGATGATTAAACAATAGTTTGCCTCCTAGGTTAGGTGTTCCGGTTTCTGCTTGACTATTACTAATTATAGAGGGTAGTTGAATCCCGTTATTTTGTAATATGGAGCTGCCGGAAGCTTGAATGGTACTTTTATCGTAAGTAAAGGTGGGTGAGATTTTTAAGTAGTTTAGGGTATCTATTTTATATTCCAGATTCCAATTTAGACGATGGCTATTGGTAATTGTCTGGTTATTCATTTCTTGACTATTTAAGACAGATGTCCCTTGATAATTGTTTTGCTGAACGCTACTGTTGAGCAAGTGTTTGATGTTATCAGCATAGCTATAGCTTCCATAAGAACTTAGTTTCTTGCTCCAATCATCGCGATAATTGATACCTACGGAGCTGAGATTAGAGATCCCAGCACTGTTCCCACCCCCAAAAAGTTGTTGGAGATGAGGAATATTGACACCATTGCCTAGGTTGAAGCTTGATGTATTCGTATTATTAAAATTGCCAAGAAAGGAAATTTGCTGGGTGTTATTGAGGTAATTGACGGCTGCGGAAGCTTGGTATCGGCCATCTGTTCCTTGTCCAAGTGTGCCCCTGCCCATATAGCCTTTGTTTTTATCTGGACGGATGTGAATGTCGAGTACTTTATCTGGATCTCCCGTTTTGATGCCGGTGATATTGGCCTGGTCCCCATAATCGTCTATGATTTGTACTTTGTCAATCATATCTGCGGGTATGTTTTGTGTCACTGTTTTGAGGTCACCTCCAAAATAATCCTTCCCATTGATGCGCACTTTGGTTACATTTTGGCCTTGTGCGGTTACACTACCTGTATTATCGACGGATACACCAGGGAGCTTTTTAAGTAAGTCTTCGGTGACTGCATCACTCTTAAGTTTGTAGTCTCCCGCATGGTAAATCAAAGTATCTTCTTTAACGGTGATCGGGGGTGTGCCTGAGATAACCACTTCGCTGAGTTGTTTGGCCTGGCTTTGGAGAATGATGATGGGTAGCATGAATGTTGGGCCTTTATCCTGAAAAGAATATGATTTGAAGAAGGGCTTATACCCCAAGCTAGTCACTGAAATCATGAAGGAAGTAGACTTGATATCACGGATAATAAAATTTCCATCAATATCGGTACGGGTCATGAGTGTATCTTGGGCTGAAGTTAGCCGGACGGTGGTGGCGATAAGGCTATTCCCAAGTGTATCTCGCACGGTGCCTTGAATAAGGTGATGGTTTTGTGTAAGCCCGACAAAGCCCCATAAAAGGAGGGTTCCAGTTAGAATGAATTGCTTCATAGCTCAAACGAGTTAGTCTATTTTTCTCTGAAAATAGATCTTTTCATTTGAGGGGAGTAGATTTATGAAAAAAAATAAATTCTACTAATAGTAAAATTTATAGTAAGTTGGTCAAAGCCTCCAGTTTCATACTGCGAGAACCTTTGAGTAGAATGATTGCGTCTTGAATAGGATGCTTTCTTAAAGCATTTTGAGCTTCTTCAATGTTGTAATAGAACTGGTCGGTTCCATCCGTTTTGCATTTATAAAATGCTTTGCCAATAAATATGCGCTGATTTGCAGCAATTTGACCAGCTTTTTGGACGATATACAGGTGTTCTTTTTCTGACTCATCTCCTAGCTCAAACATATCGCCTAAGATGATCACTTTTTTAGGTGCATCGATCCGTGCCAAGTTATCCAGTGCAAAGGACATGCTGGTCGGATTGGCATTGTAATAATCACAGATAAGCGTATTGGAGTCTGTTTTGGTCAGCTGTGATCGGTTATTAGTAGGGGTATAAGCTTCTATGCCTGTATTGATTTGTTCGCTATTCAGCTTAAAAAAGTGTCCGATACATATTGCGGCCAAAATATTTTCAAAGTTATAGGCGCCTGTCAGACTAGATTTTGCTGTATATGTGATGTGCGGATTAGTTGATTGCATGGCTTGCCATTGTACGGTTAGGAATGGGCTTTCATTCACTAATTTGCCGTTTACGTAAACGCTGGCATCTGTACCGTAGTAGATGATTTGTTTTTGTTCTAGGTTTTGAGCTTGGCTCATCTCGATTAACAAAGAGTTGTCGCGATTGATAAAAGCAATGCCCGCTGTTTTTCGGAGATGTGTATAGAGTTCGCTTTTCCCAGCCATCACGCCAGTGAATCCACCAAAGCCTTCCAAGTGTGCTTTGCCCACATTGGTAATGATTCCATGGCTAGGCTGAGCGATGGTACATAAAAATTCGATCTCTTTTTGATGATTGGCGCCCATTTCGATAATAGCCATCTCTATATCAGAATGAATGGAAAGGATGCTCAAAGGCACACCAATGTGATTGTTGAGGTTCCCGTGTGTTGCAAAGGTTTTATAACGTTGAGATAATACGGCTTTTATTAGCTCTTTACTAGTCGTTTTGCCATTACTCCCTGTTACTCCGATTACAGGGATGGTGAGTTTCCCTCGATGTATACGTGCTAAATCTTGGAGTGCGCTTAGCGTATCGTCTACTAAAATATAGCGATCATTTTTACAGTACTGTGCCTGATCCACAATGGCGTAAGCCGCTCCAAAGCTTATGGCTTGATCAGCATACTGGTTGGCGTCAAAATGTTCCCCCTTTAAGGCGAAGAATAAGCAGCCAGTAGTAATGGCGCGCGTGTCTGTACAAATAGTTGGATGTTGAAGATAAAATGAATACAGTTCTTTGGTGGTGATCACAGGCTACGAAATTAATAAGTGATACAGAATACTTGTCGGTGTAAAATTAGCATTGTGGCTCGATAAGTACACTTTCTTATTTTTTAGTGACCTATAATTCAGGTATTTGTAAAATCAACATATGTTAACAAAATTAATTGATAAGAAATTCTTTGATTTTGGGTTTACTATTTTGATATTGCGAACCCAATTTTTATCATTTATTTATTTATTTATTCACTTTAATTGTTGCGTATCTATGAAAAAAATTCCTTACAGTTTACTTTTAATAGTATTTGTTATCACAAGCGTATTTGCTCAGGATCGTACTATAACAGGCATAGTTACCGCAAAGGAGGATGGTTTGCCTCTTCCAGGAGCTAGTGTCATTGTTGTGGGAACCAAAACTGGTGTTCAAACTAGTGCTGATGGAAAATTTACAATTACAGTACCTTCTTCGGCTGGGCAATTAGAGATTCAGTTTGTAGGCTATGTCAAGCAGAAGGTTTCTATTGGCTCTAGTAGTGTAATTAATGTGGTGTTAGTGGCTAATACCAAACAGCTGAGTGAAGTAGTTGTGACGGCAATGGGCCAAACTAGAATTAAGAATACATTACCCTATTCTGTGCAGCAGGTTTCTGGAGAGGAGGTGAGTAAGTCTAGGAATTCTAGCTTTATTTCGGGGATGTCTGGTAAAATATCTGGTTTGGAAATCAGACAAAACAACACACTAGGCGGATCAATGAACGTGGTTTTACGTGGTAATAAATCATTTACCGGGTCGAATCAAGCTTTATTTGTAGTGGATGGGGTTCCGATTGATAATACCGTTTCCAATAGTACTGATCAGATGAGGGGGCTTAGTGGATATGACTATGGTAATCCAGTATCCGATATTAACCCAGATGATATTGCTTCGATTAGTGTTTTAAAGGGGGCAGCAGCTTCAGCACTATATGGCTCCAGAGGTTTTAATGGGGTCATCTTAATTACAACAAAAAAGGGTGTTAGAGGGCTTGGTATTATGGTAAACTCAGGAATTACTGTCGGTGGAGTAGATAGAAGCACTTTTGCTAAATATCAAACGCAATATGGTGCTGGCTATCAAAACTATTTTCTTGTTCCTTCTGCTAGCATTAATCCTGCCTATGCTGCTTATCCCGTTGCCAATACAGGAGATGATGCATCTTATGGCCCTAGATTTAATCCCAATCAACTGGTATATCAGTGGGATGCATTTGACCCAACTTCTCCTAATTATCTCAAACCAACACCTTGGGTTCCAGCAGCTAATGGCCCAGTTACTTTTTTTGAAAGCCCTGTGTCTATTAATAACAGCATATTTATTACTGGGGGAGGAGATAAAAGTACCTTTAAAATGGGCTATACCAGAAGTAATGAAACGGGAATTTTACCCAATAGTAAAATCAATAAGGATATGTTAAACTTTAGTGCTACCTGGAATATTACAGATCGATTGACAGCAGGTGGTTCAATTAATTATACCCAAACCAAGGGACTGGGTCGATATGGAACGGGATATGATAATAATAATCCCATGACCAATTTTCGCCAATGGTTTGAAACCAACGCAGATGTTCAGCAGCTCAAGGCAGCCTATTTTAGAACAGGACAAAATACGACCTGGAATCTTGCAGATCCAGTTAATGGAGACTACCATGCCATATTCTGGGATAATCCTTACTTCGTTAGATATCAAAATGCTGAGCAAGATCAGCGGGACCGATACTTGGGAAATGTGAGTTTAAACTATAAGGCTACCCCATGGTTGAATATTTTAGGTCGTGTATCCTTGGACTCCTATAATGAAATGCAAGAGGAGCGGCAAGCAATAGGCACTACAACTAGTGCGAATCCCCCATACTATCGGCGATATAATCGGAGTTTGTATGAGATCAACTACGATTTGTTGCTAAGTTTTGATAAAAGAATTAATGACAACTGGGACTTTAAAGGCTTAATAGGTTCTAATATACGTTCCAGAACTTTTCAGGACATTTCTGCAGAAACTAATGGAGGTTTAGTCGTACCGAATCTTTATTCATTAGGAAACTCAATCAATCAGATAGAGGCTCCGGCAGAAAGAGTGTTACGAAATGAGATAGATGGTATTTTCGTTGGATCGACATTTATCTATAAAGAGATGTTGACCCTTGATTTCACGGCCAGAAGAGATTATTCATCTACCCTACCACAAGGGAATAATGTATACTACTATCCGGCTATTTCAACGAGCTTCCAATTTTCAAAGCTGCTCGAAAATTGGTCTTGGCTATCTAATGGAAAGATTAGATTGAATTATTCCGAGGTAGGTAATGATGCACCTGTTCAGAGTATAATAGATACTTATAGTAAGCCAACACCTTTTGGTAGTGTTCCGTTGTTTGCTGTGAATACCACAAAAAATAATCCTAACCTAAAGCCAGAGCGTACGCGTAGCTGGGAATTGGGAACAGAATTGACATTTCTTAGTGGTCGGATTGGATTAGATGCGACTTATTATCGTGCAACATCATTTGATCAAATATTTAAGCTGGCTGTATCAACAGCTTCAGGGTACTCTTCTGCATATGTTAATGCAGGTAGTGTACTTAATCAAGGCGTTGAACTAGGCCTGACTGGAAGCCCTGTTAAGACAGATAAATTCTCGTGGAATGTGAACATTAACTGGACTGCAAATCGGAGTAGGGTTAATGAATTATATGGGGACTTAAATACGTTGGTTCTTCAATCCTATCAGGGGGGTATTAATGTCAGTGCTAGGGTGGGGCAGCCTTTTGGTGTTATTACAGGATCTGACTATGTATATAGAAACGGGCAAAGAGTAGTGGGTTCCAACGGGGATTATTTGAAAACAGCTACATCGGATCAGACCATAGGCTATTCAACTCCGAAGTGGACTGCTGGGATAAATAACACCTTTAGATATAAGGATATATCGCTTAGCTTTTTAGTTGATATTCGGCATGGTGGAAATGTTTTCTCACTAGATCAATACTATGGTTTGGCAACGGGTTTATATCCTGAAACGGTGGGTTTGAATGATTTAGGTAATCCATCTCGTAATCCTATTTCTCAAGGAGGTGGATTTATTAGACCAGGGGTATTGGCCAATGGTCAACCAAATAACATCAGGACTGAGAATAATTTTCAAGCTTACGGATATGGACGAAATCCAGATGCAGCTTTTGTATATGATGCTAGCTATGTTAAGTTGCGGTCTGTGGCTATCACCTATTCTTTACCAAAAAGATTTTTAGCAAAAATGGGTCCAATAAAAGGTGCAGATTTATCTCTGATTGGGAACAACTTATGGATCATTCACAAAAATGTACCCTACGCTGATCCCGAAGAGGGGGTGAGTGTAGGTAATGCACAGGGATTTCAAGGAGGGGCTTATCCTAGTGTGAGGACTTTTGGGTTTAATGTTAAACTGAAATTTTAATTGGGATTATGAAAAGAGTACTATTAACAACAGTTATTGTTGCGTTTGCAACAGTTTCTTGTAAAAAGGGTATCACAGACCAAAATATAGACACAAAAAGTGCAACTGTGGTTCCTGCTGAAGGCTTATTTGCCAATGCACAGCGGAGTTTATCTGATCAACTAGCATCTACAAATGTTAATACCAACATATTTAGATTAATTGTCCAGCATTGGACCCAAACAGTTTATACGGACGAAAGCAGGTATGATTTAAGAACAAGATTGATCCCAGATAGATTCTTTCAAACTTTATATCGGGATGTGTTAGAAGATTTTGCTGATGCCAAAAGGGTTATAGGAAGCGACACTAGAAAAAGTGCAGGTATTAAAGCTAATCAAATAGCTATTGCGGACATTATGGAGGTTTATGCCTACCATATGCTAGTGAATACCTTTGGCAATGTGCCTTATGGAGAAGCGTTAAATTATGCAAACATTACACCTAAATACGATGATGCTAAAACGATAGAATTGGATTTGTTGGCTAGACTAAATACAGATATAGCTGCTCTAAATGCTAATATTTCTTCACCAAGCTATGGCAGTTCAGATTTTCTTTATGGGGGCAATGTTTCTGCTTGGATCAAGTTTGCAAATACTTTGAAGTTGAAGATAGGTATGCTATTTGCTGATAGTGATCCTGCGGTTGCTCAAGCAAATGTTTTGGCGGCTGTGACTGCAGGCGTTTTTACATCCAATTCGGATAATGCTTTATTCAAATATTTGAGTGCCACCCCGAATACGAATCCATTATGGGTCGATTTGGTACAATCAGGTAGAAATGATTTTGTGGCCTCTCAAACCATTGTTAATATGATGAATGGATTAAATGATCCAAGGAGAACATTCTATTTTACGCAAGTGTCAGGTGGTTATAGTGGTGGTGTGGATGGACAGGGTAATGTTTTTAGCTCTTTTTCGGGGCCATCTAGTATAATTGAAGACCCAACAGTGGCTAATGTGTTTTTGGATTATTCAGAAACTGAATTTTTGTTGGCAGAGGCTGTAGAAAGGGGCTTTGTAGCAGGAACAGCTGCAACGCATTATAATAATGCGGTTACTGCTTCCATTTTATATTGGGGGGGGGCAGCTGGAGATGCCACAACCTATCTTGCTCAACCTTCGGTAGCCTATGCTACAGCCGTAGGTGGGGGAACGTATAAACAAAAAATTGGTCAGCAAAAGTATCTTGCACTCTATAATAGGGGGTTTGATGTTTGGACAGAGTGGAGAAGACTAGATTACCCTGTACTTAGCCCGGCATTAAATGCAACAACTGCTATTCCTGTTCGCTTTACTTACCCAATTAAGGAACAAAATCTAAATGGCTCTAACTCTGGTCAAGCGGCGGCAGCTATTGGTGGAGATTTGGTTTCAACAAAATTGTTTTGGGATAAGTTTTAATTGTAGCTGTTTTCGTCTTCGGTCATAGAAAACTGGAGCTCTATTTTTCTATGACCGAAGACGATTTTAATCCGAGCCAGTCTAAAGTTTATTTTATGAAATAATTGCCGGTTATTTTTGAGCGAAATGGGGCGGATTTTCTATGCCTTTAGTTTATTTTTCAAAGGTATTCAACTGTTCGCTTCGCTCGGGTTTGGAGCCATAGCGTGGGTTCTATGGCTCCAAAATCTAACAAAATTGCAGCCAAAAAGAACCAAAAGAATGAAATAAACTTTAGACCAGCTCTCTATAAGTGCCTTCCACTTTGTGTAATGGCAGATAAAATAATCAATACGGCCAAACCATAGAAGATACTTATAGCACGATGTTTATTGGAAGGGCCTGCTGCTTTTTTTGAGCGGGAATGTCCCACAGTGATTAGTATAATGGCAAATAGCATCATGGCTAGATGTTCAACAGTCCAATAGCGTAAAGCCTGGTCTTTCATGGTCTCATTTATGGGTTGAAACTTCACCCAAGGGCTGTAAAAGTATAGCATTAAGCCCGATAGAAACTGAATATGAGCTGATATCATCGTAAATAAGTTTAGTTTTCGATGAGCTTCGGTATAGGGCTTCTTGCTAGTCCAAGCAATTATTGCATTGAACAATGCGATAACAAGTAATATTAATACAACGTAGCGGAATCCCGAGTGTAAGTTTAATAGGAATGAGTACATATTATTCTTAATTTTTTAACGTGGGCTCTAGTGATTGAACAATCATATCAATCATTTAAATGATTGTTTAGTATCAGTTAATAAAAAAGCGACCTTAATTAAGGTCGCTTTTTTATTGCTTTAATTAATTATACGTGTGCCTTTTCTTCTTCTTCAAGTGCAAAGCCCTCATCGACGATAATACGGCCGCAGTGTTCGCAAACAATAATTTTTTTGCGCTGACGAATATCTAGTTGTCTTTGTGGTGGAATCTGATTGAAGCATCCAGCACATGAATCACGCTGGATTGTTACTACGGCCAAGCCATTTTTGGCGTTGTTGCGTAATCTTTTATAGGCGGAAAGAAGACGATCTTCAATATGCTGTTCTGCTTTGACCACTTTAGCTTGTATCGTTTCTTCCTCTTTTTCAGTTTCGGAGGTAATACTATTAAGTTCCCCTTTCTTAGCAGTAAGATCTTTTTTTCGTTCCTCCAAATGTGCTATTGCTTTTTCATATACCTCCGTTTTATTGGTTATTTCAAAGCCATACTCTTTAATTTTCTTTTCACATACTTGGATTTCAAGTCCCTGTACCTCAATTTCTTTCGATAAGGCATCGTATTCACGATTGTTTTTTACTTCACTCAGTTGAGCGTCGTATTTTTTGGTGGCTGCTAGGGCTTCTTTGATATTGTTTTTACGGGTTACAATGGCATCTTCAAGTTCATCTAACTCGGCTTTTATTTTCTGAATGCGTGTTTCTAGACCTGTAATTTCGTTCTCTAAGTCGGCCACCTCTATTGGGAGCTCACCACGTACTTGACGTATTTTGTCAATCTGAGTATGTAAAGTTTGTAGACTATACAGGGCCTTTAGCTTTTGTTCTATGGTTTGTTCCATTAAATCAAATAATTGATGGGGTTCGTGTTTTTTGAGGTCAAATGGGTGACAAATTTAGGAAATTTTTTTGTAATGATTTCCTGTAACAGTTCCTGTGTAAATTGTTCACTTTCAAAGTGCCCCACATCAGCAATAAGGATCTGTTCTTCGGCATCAAAGAACTCGTGGTATTTATAGTCGGCCGTAATGAATAAATCAGCGCCCGCTTTTATGGCTTTGGGTAGTAAAAAACTACCTGAACCACCACAAACAGCTACATGCTTGATTGGCTTATTTCTAAATGCTGTGTGACGTATTACCAGAGTATGGAGTTGTTTTTTTACATGTTTCAGAAATACTTCTTCTTCCATTGGCTTCTCTAGAACACCAATCATACCTGAGCCCACCATGGCAAAATGGTTATCAAGCGTATATAAATCGTAAGCGACCTCTTCATAGGGATGTGCATGGTGCAATGCTTTGACTAGGTGCTGTTCTAAATGAGCTGGGTAGATGGTTTCTATTCGAGCCTCAGGCTCATGATGCAACTCTTCCGGCTTACCAACAAATGGTTTGGTCGACTTATTCCCTTTGAATGTTCCCATCCCGTCCACGGAAAAACTACATTCCGAATAATTTCCAATATGCCCAGCCCCTGCTTCAAACAGTGCCCGTAGTACCTCGGGGGCATGTGTATGTGGGCAAAAAGTAACTAGTTTTTTTAGAAGATGCTGCTTGGGTGAGAGAATGCGGCATTGTGTTAGCCCGATTCGGTCACATAGTTTAGCATTTACCCCATGTAGCACATTGTCAAAATTGGTGTGAATGGCATAAAGTGCAATATCATGTTTAATGGCTTTTATGACTACGCGTTCTATATAGGTTTTACCATTGAGCTTCTTTAAGCCTCGGAAAACAATGGGATGATGAGAAATGACAAGATCACACTTCTTCTCAATGGCCTCTTCAATCACTGCTTCGGTACAGTCTAATGAAATAAGCGCCTGATGAATTTCTTTCTGAGGGTCACCAATGAGAAGGCCGGAATTATCATAGTCTTCTTGGTAGCTCAAGGGAGCAATACTTTCCAAGAACGTGCTGAGCTGAGCGAGTTTCATGGGTTTAAAGGTAATGAGCTTGTTTAAAGTTTATTTGATTTTATTCTTTTGGTTCTTTTTGGCTGCAATTTTGTTAGATTTTGGAGCCATAGAAGCTCCGCTATGGCTCCAAACCCGAGCGAAGCGAACAGTTGAATACCTTTGAAAAATAAATTAAAGGCATAGAAAATCTGCCTCATTTCGCTCAAAAATAAATTGCAATAATTTCATAAAATAAACTTTAAACAAGCTCAGTATCAAAAAGCTACTCCTTTTAATTTTAATCCAGCATCTTCATCCAAGCCAAATAAAAGATTCATGTTTTGAACGGCCTGGCCACTAGCTCCTTTGAGCAGATTATCAATGATGCTAGTGATCAATAATCTATCCTCATGCTTTTCGAGGTGAATGATACATTTATTGGTGTTGATAACCTGTTTTAGGCTAATACTTTTTTCGCTGATATGGGTAAATGGATGGTCTTGATAAGTGTCATGATAGCGTTGTTTGGCTTCTGCTAATGATAGTTCGCTTTGGGTATATAGGCTTGCAAAAATACCACGTGTAAAATCGCCTCGTTCGGGAATAAAGTGAATAGGTGGTAGCTGTTCGTTTTTCAGGGGATTGACACTTTCTAATGATTCTCGGATTTCGTGGATATGTTGATGCTCAAAGCCTTTGTAAATAGATACATTATTATTGCGCCAGGTAAAGTGGGAGGTCGAACTCAAACTTTGGCCCGCACCTGTTGATCCTGTGGTGGCATGGATGTGCACTTCTGATTGCAAAAGACCAGCACTGACTAATGGAAATAATCCAAGTTGAATGCACGTGGCAAAACAACCCGGATTAGCAATGTTTTGGGCTAACTGAATTTGCTCTTTGTTGAGCTCAGGGAGGCCATAAATAAAATTTCGTGGGCCTAATGTCGAATTAATTTTGAGTCTAAAATCCTGACTGAGATCAATGATTCGAATAGATTCTGAAACGGCATGCTCATTTAAGAACTTTTGCGCATCACCATGGCTAACACATAAAAATAAGACATCGATATCTGGATTAAATTGATCTGTAAATCGCAGGTCTGTATCACCCAAGAGGTCTTTGTGTACTTCGTAAATAAAGCTCCCTGTATGGCTATTGCTATGTACATAGCTAATTTGAACATGTGGGTGATGAACTAGTAGGCGAAGTAGTTCACCTCCGGTATAACCTGCTCCCCCAATAATTCCTACATGGACGATTTTATGTTTGTTAGTTGCGTCTTCACTCATGATTACTCTGATTAACCTGATGGTAGATCATGGTTTGATTACCAAAAATTTTCGAAAAGCCTTTGACATCTTCACCAGACCAAGTATTATTCATTTCACCATAGCTGCCAAATTTGCTCGACATCAAATCGTACTTCGATTCAATGCCAATAAGCTCGAAACGATATGGATATAGCCTAATAATTACTTTTCCTGAAACAGTTTGTTGGGTATCGGTCAAAAATGCTTCAATATTTCGCATGATAGGATCATGAAATTGACCCTCATGGAGCCAAGTTCCGTAGAAAGAGGACAATTGATCTTTCCAGTTCAGTTGCCATTTGGTTAGGGCATGTTTTTCTAAAAGATGATGTGCTTTAATAATAATCAGGGGTGCAGCAGCTTCAAACCCAACGCGTCCTTTAATGCCGATGATGGTATCTCCCACATGAATATCGCGGCCGATACCATAAGGCCCGGCAATTGCTTGTAGTTTTTGAATGATTTTAACTGGATTTGCTTTTTCTCCATTCAATGTTACGGGTTCCCCTTTTTCAAATTCGAGTTCAATATTGTGAGGTGTAGATGCAGTGACAGGTGTTGGCCATGCTGCTTCGGGTAGGGCTTGATTAGCCGTTAATGTTTCTTTGCCGCCAACGGAGGTCCCCCAGATCCCTTTGTTGATGGAATACTGCGCTTTCTCAGCTGCATAGTTGATGCCATGCTGATTTAAATAAGCAATTTCAGCTTCTCGGCTCAATTTTAAATCGCGAATCGGGGTAATAATTCCTATTTCTGGTATCAGAATATTAAAAATTAGATCAAAGCGTACCTGGTCATTACCTGCGCCTGTGCTTCCGTGGGCTACATAATCGGCACCTATTTTTTTGGCGTGATGAGCAATTGCAGTTGCTTGGCTTACTCGTTCAGCACTGACAGAGAGCGGGTAAGTTGCGTTTTTTAAGACATTGCCAAAGATCAAGTACTTGATATTGTTTTGGTAATAATTTTCAATTTCATTGACTGATGTATAGGAAGCTACACCAAGCTCATGCGCTCGTTTTTCAATGATTTTTAATTCTTCATCGGAGAAACCACCTGTATTGATCAGTACAGCATGTACTTCTAGACCACGATCTTTGGATAAATAAATAGCACAAAAGGAGGTATCTAACCCACCACTAAAGGCTAAAACAACTTTTTTTTTCTTCATGTGTTGGTTGATTTTTTTTATCAGTTGGATCCCAAAGCATAGCAGTACAAAGACAGTTTTTGCGATCTTTTGACATCAATATTTCATAATTGACACAGCTTTGGCATCCTTTCCAAAACTCTTCGTCTTGGGTTAGTTGGGCATAGGTCACAGGTTCGTACCCTAGTTCTGAATTAATCTTCATGACGGCTAGGCCCGTAGTCAGACCAAAAATTTTGGCCTCAGGATACTTTGTGCAAGAAAGATCAAATATGGTCCGTTTAATGGCTTTAGCCAATCCACAGTTCCTAAATATGGGATTCACAATTAGCCCTGAATTGGCCACAAATTTGTTGTGACTCCAGGTTTCAATATAGCAAAACCCAGCCCATGTGCCGTCTGGATGTAGCGCAATAACAGCTTTGCCCTCTAACATTTTATTTGCCACGTATTCAGGTGCTCGTTTGGCGATACCTGTCCCTCTGGCTTTGGCAGATTCGGCCATTTCATGGCAAATTTGGTCTGCGTATCCGATGTGTTCTAGTGTTGCTTGAATGACAATAAATGTATTTTCCTTCATGATTGATAGATAAAATCTTGGCACCCTTTAAACGAGAAGGCCAAAGTATTTTTTCTTTGACTCGGTAAAATTATTTTGATTATTCTAAACTTGGGAAGTGGGCTCCTGTTTAGTTGAGTATGAGAGGTGGCCTCGAGGTCTAAGCCTGAGGCATAAGTGGTCGTCGAAATGGAGTAGGGTATATATCGTCGCCAAGTTTTTCAACAAGAAAGCAAATCACGTAGTTGCTAGCAACTCGTGTGCAATTATTTGCTTGATGATGAAATGTATTCATGTTTATTAAAATTTCATTAAACAGAATTAATTGACTAAATATTTTTCGAATATAAAAATAAATTACGATAAATGCAATGTTGCTTTAATGATGGAAAATGTACATGTAATATCTTGATCGCTAATGGTCAAGGATAGATTTTTGAAGAATCAGATCAACTATTCAAGCTCAAGCAAATCATAATTCAGATAATGGTGGCAATGCGCAAAAGAGTATGGTATATGAAATATATATCAAAGCACTAATCACAAAGAGTCTATAAGTGTCAAATTCGTCTCATTTCCTTAAGTTTGTGATCTTTAAACTATTGGGAATTTTAAGGTGATGTACAAAGAATATAAACAACTTCAACTGGCAGAAATCGGAAAGGATATTTTAGCGTATTGGAAATCAAATCACATTTTTGAGAAAAGTATTGCTAACCGATCTGTCTCAAAGTCGTATACCTTTTATGAGGGGCCCCCTTCAGCCAATGGAATGCCGGGCATCCACCACGTGATGGCGCGTTCGATTAAAGATATTTTTTGTCGCTATAAAACACTCAAAGGTTACCAAGTAAAACGTAAAGGAGGCTGGGATACTCATGGTTTGCCCATTGAGCTCGCTGTTGAAAAAACATTAGGAATCACCAAAGATGATATTGGGAAGAAAATAAGTATCGAGGACTACAATGCCGCTTGTCGGAAAGAGGTGATGAAATATACAGACGTCTGGAATGACCTGACGGAGAAAATGGGCTATTGGGTAGATCTTGATCATCCCTATGTCACCTACGAAAATAAGTATATCGAAACCCTTTGGTGGATTCTGAAAGAACTCTACAATAAAGACCTTTTATATAAAGGCTACACTGTACAACCTTATTCTCCTGCGGCAGGAACGGGATTGAGTTCGCATGAATTGAACCAGCCCGGAACTTATAAGATGCTGAAGGATACTTCGATTGTGGCTCAGTTTCGCCTGAAAAAAGATCAAAAGCATCCATTGATTTCTGTATTGTTCGAAAATGAGATTGAAGATACTGTTATTCTAGCCTGGACAACTACCCCCTGGACGCTGCCGGCAAACTGTGCCTTAGCGATTGGCGCATCTATTCGCTATGTTAAAATCAAAACCTTCAATCCTTATACATTTGCTCCAGTAAGTGTAATCTTGGCGAAAGATCTGGTACATAAATATTTCAAAGTTGAAGCCAAGGATTTAACTCTAGGAAATTATCAAGGAGGTGATAAACTCATCCCTTGGCAAATCGTGGCTGAATTCAAGGGGGAAGATCTTCTGGGCTTGCATTATCACCAATTGATGCCTTATGTGACTAATGCCGATTTGGAGAAGAATGCATTTCGGGTGATTGCGGGAGATTTTGTAACCACGGAAGATGGTACAGGTATCGTTCATACAGCTTCTGTTTTTGGTGCCGATGACTTTCGCGTTTGTCGGGAGAATGGGGTGCCCTCGGTCATGATTACTGACGATCAAGGAAATCAGCATCCACTTGTTAATAAACAAGGGCGATTTGTAAATGAAGTAACAGACTTCGCGGGCCGGTTTGTAAAAGAAGAGTACTATACAGATGAAGAACGCAAAGACTCTGGGTTTAAGTCCACCGATGTGCTGATTGCCATTAAATTGAAAGAAGAGAACAAAGCTTTCGAGGTCAAAAAATATGAGCATAGTTATCCGCATTGTTGGCGTACTGACAAGCCCATTTTATACTACCCACTCGACAGTTGGTTTATCAAAACAACGGCTGTAAAAGATCGGATGGTAGCCCTAAATAAAAACATCAATTGGAAGCCTGAAGCCACTGGAACAGGGCGTTTCGGGAATTGGTTGGAAAACCTAGTGGATTGGAATCTATCACGTTCACGTTACTGGGGAACCCCGTTGCCCATTTGGCGCACTATTGATGGCTCAGAAGAAGTCTGTATTGGTTCCATTTCTGAACTAAAAGAAAAACTAGCAATTAGTCTTGCAAGTACCACGCTTTCGGAAGTAGAACGTGCGAAAGCTACAACGATTATCCAGTCGCTGGATCAATCGAGCTTCGACCTACATCGTCCCTATGTGGATGAAGTGATTCTGATATCGCCTAAAGGAAAAAAAATGTTCCGTGAGCCAGACCTAATTGATGTTTGGTTCGATTCAGGAGCTATGCCTTATGCGCAGTGGCATTATCCTTTTGAAAATAAAGATCAGTTCCAATCAGCCTATCCTGCCGATTTCATCGCCGAAGGTGTGGATCAAACGCGGGGTTGGTTTTTTACGCTTCATGCCATAGCCGTGATGCTGAACGATAGTATAGCATTCAAAAATGTGATATCAAACGGCCTCGTATTAGATAAAAATGGCAATAAGATGTCTAAACGCCTGGGTAATGGCATTGATCCATTTAGTACCATTGAACAGTACGGTGCGGATGCTACCCGCTGGTACATGGTAAGTAATGCTTCTCCTTGGGATAACCTTAAGTTTAATTTGGAGGGTCTAGATGAAGTTCGTCGCAAATTCTTTGGGACCTTGTATAATACCTATGCTTTTTTTGCTTTATATGCCAATATTGATGGCTTTAGTTATCAGGAGCCTGATGTGGAGCTAAGCAAGCGTCCGGAAATCGACTGTTGGATTCTATCCCTTTTAAATTCTTTGATTAAGGAGGTAGACGAATATTATTCCGACTTTGAGCCGACTAAAGCAGCTCGCGCCATCCAAAATTTTGTAGATGAACATCTGAGTAATTGGTATGTGCGTTTATGCCGTCGTCGCTTCTGGAAGGGCGATTACAGTACGGATAAAATTTCGGCTTATCAAACACTTTATACCTGTTTGAATACAATTGCTAGATTGATGTCGCCTATTGCTCCTTTCTTTAGTGATCATTTGTTTCTGGATTTAAATAGTGTAACGAAGAAAGAAAATGTAGCATCCGTTCACCTGACTGATTTTCCAAGTTATCAGGTGGCTTGCGTTGACTTAGAATTAGAAGAGCGAATGGCCCTGGCACAAGACATTTCCTCTATGGTTTTATCGCTACGGAAAAAGGTGAGTATTAATGTCAGGCAGCCGTTGAGTAAGATTTTCTTACCGGTATTGGATCATTCTTTTCAAGCCAAAATTGAGCAAGTAAAAGACTTGATCCTATCCGAAACTAATATTAAGCAAATTGAGTATATCAGTGATACTTCGGGTATTATCCGTAAAAAAATTAAACCTAATTTCAAAACTTTAGGCCCTAAAGTGGGTAAGGATATGAAGCTAGTGGCTGACACTATTGCTGAGCTGGATCAACATCAAATTATCCAATTTGAAAAAGAAGGCCAGTTGGCCATAGTTGGTACTTCCCATGTAGTTGAGTTGAAAGATGTAGAAGTGATCGCTGAAGACGTTCCCGGATGGCTAGTGGCTAACTTGGGGAGACTTACCGTGGCTTTAGATATTACCCTAACGGAAGAGTTAAAGCAAGAGGGAATAGCGCGTGAACTCGTCAATCGAATTCAAAATTTAAGGAAGGAATTGAATCTTGAGGTGACGGATAAAATTGATGTACGGGCTCAGCATCACCCTTATATTGCCGAAGCGGTGAGAAATAATTTACCCTATATTTGTACGGAAGTTTTGGCTGATTCATTTGATTTTGAGCATGATATAAATCAACCTGTTGTGGGAGAAATGATAGAAATTAATGACAATCAATTAATCATATCTATTAAAAAATCTTAAAAATGGAAAACCATGAAAAAACACGATACTCTGATTCGGAACTTAATGAGTTCAAAGAAATCATTGTAGAGAAATTGCGGGTAGCAAAAGAAGAGTTGAGTGCATTAGCGCTCTCGTTAAGTAATCCTAATATCAACGGCACTGACGATACTGCGGGTACGTACAAAACCTTGGAAGATGGTTCAGCAACGCTCGAAAAGGAATCTATTAATCAGCTTGCAGCACGTCAAAAAAAATTTATCGAAAGTTTGGAAGCTGCTCTGATACGTATTGAAAACAAGACCTACGGTATCTGTCGTGAAACTGGGAAGTTGATCCAAAAAGAACGTTTGCGTGTAGTACCACATACTACGCTAAGTATGGAAGCTAAATTGAAACAACCGTAAATGAGGACAAAATATACTAAACCATTTTTTCTTGTATTCTTTATTTTACTTGTTGACCAGGTTCTTAAGTTTTGGGTTAAGCTCCACATGACTTTAGGTCAAGAATATAAAATTTTCGGTAATTGGGCCATTATCCACTTTTTAGAGAACAATGGAATGGCTTATGGCATGGAATTCGGTGGTGAAATTGGCAAGCTTGTTTTAACATTATTTCGAATTATAGCCATTCTTTGTATCGGGTATGGCCTGATTTACCTCATCAAAAATCGATTTCATTCTGGCTTGATTGTTAGTGTGGCACTTATTTTCGCTGGTGCTGCGGGAAACATCATAGACTCTACTTTTTATGGTGTTTTCTTTAGTGAGAGTACTTATTCTACTCCAGCCAAGTTAGTTCCTCTTTTTCATGGATATGCGGGCATATTTCATGGCAAAGTGGTGGATATGTTCTATTTCCCAATGTTGCATGGCGTTTTCCCGCGATGGATGCCGTTTTGGGCTGGCGAAGAATTTGTTTTTTTTCGACCTGTTTTTAATGTGGCCGATGCCGCTATTTCTATCGGGGTTGGACTGATACTAATTTTTCAAAAAAAATACTATCGCGAAGAAGAAGGAGATCAAAGTTATCTGAACAGTGAAGTGATTGAGGAATAACAAAACTATATACAGACTCTACTTATTGAGCAATTAAAATTTTTGCATGAAGCTTTGGGAGAAAAATACAAAAATTGAGAAATCTGTAGAACGATTTACCATTGGGAAAGATCGTGAACTAGATTTGCAACTGGCTTCTTTTGATGTACTTGGCTCCTTGGCGCACACTCAAATGCTTCAAAGTATTGGTTTATTGACCTCCGATGAGCTTAAAGCGATACAACAAGAGCTAAAGAATATTTATAAATCTATTCGGGATGGACACTTTACCATAGCTGATGGCGTGGAGGATGTTCATTCTCAAATAGAGCTGTTACTGGTCAAGCGTATTGGTGAAACGGGTAAAAAGATTCACAGTGGCCGTTCCCGAAATGATCAAGTTCTGGTTGATTTAAAACTGTTTTTTAGATACCAAATCCAGCAGCTTGTTGCGAATATTGATACTTTATTTAGGCAGTTAATCCAGCAAAGTGAACAGCATCAGGATAAGTTATTTCCTGGTTATACGCATTTACAATTGGCCATGCCCTCGTCCTTTGGACTATGGTTTGGGGCTTATGCAGAAAGTTTGTCCGACGATATGCATCTTCTGCTGGCTGCGTGGAAGATATGCAATAAAAATCCATTAGGTTCAGCAGCGGGTTACGGCTCTTCATTCCCGCTTAATCGCAGTATGACTACCCAGTTACTTGGATTTGATAGTTTGAACTACAATGTGGTTTATGCGCAAATGGCTCGAGGAAAAACGGAACGTATTATAGCTCAGGCTATGGCTTCTGTGGCGGCTACCTTGTCCAAATTGGCAATGGATGTTTGCTTGTTTATGAATCAAAATTTTGCATTCGTTGGTTTTCCTGATGAGCTCACGACAGGTTCGAGCATCATGCCGCATAAGAAAAATCCAGATGTGTTTGAGCTTATTCGATCTCGCTGCAATAAAATACAAGCTCTCCCCAATGAAATCGTGTTGATGACAAATAACCTGCCATCAGGTTATCACCGTGATCTGCAACTATTAAAAGAAAGTCTTTTCCCTGCATTTGAGTCCTTAAATGAATGTTTAACTATGACAGCCTATATGCTACAGCATATTCGCATTCGCTTGAACATTCTGGAAGACGAACAGTACGCCTATTTGTTTAGTGTGGAGGCTGTGAATAAACAGGTTCTACAAGGGGTCCCTTTTCGAGAAGCTTATCACCAGGTAGGTTTAAAAATTGAAAAGGGAGAATATCTAGCCGATACGACCTTGCACCATACCCATGAGGGAAGTATAGGGAACCTGTGCAATCAAGCTATTTCAGAATTATTTGATATCACATTATCCCACTTTAATTTTTCCGAAGTGGAACAAGTCCTTCAATCATTGCTCAAAGAATAGGTATTACTAGTTATTGTCATATCTCCCCTTAATGTTCATTTTGGGATAATTTTTGTTTCTAAAAATATTTTATACCTTCCCAAGGTACCGTTTTAATCTACCCTTCATTAAAATGAATAGACGTTAGGCTGTTATGTGTTGCCGAGGTCTAATAAAAACATGCTATCCATGATATTCTGCGGAAAGAAAGGTTGTGGTTTACTTTGTATACTATTTGCTTTTTTATTTGTGTCAGTTGGCTTGGCTCAAAATACATCCAATGATGGAAGAGAGTTTTGGGTAGTATTCCCTCGTCATGAGGCTAGTAATCAGGCTTTAGCAAATATTCGATTGTTCATTACGAGTAAAAATAATTCGACTGGGGTCGTTCAAATTGGGAATACGTCTATCCCATTTACGGTGACTGCTGGCAAAGTAACTTCAGTAGATGTTCCGCGGGCATTGGCTTATATTCATTTAGCAGGGCTATTTAGTAATCGGGGAATTCATGTACTGGTTGATGCTAACCAGCCGAAGGTCTCGGTTTATGCCCATATTTATGCATTCGATCGTTCAGCGGCTACCTTGGTTTTACCAGTAGAGTCGCTTGGTTCAAAATACTATGTGATGGGCTATGATCAGCATGGGACTACAGCAGATGGTTTATTTAGTTTCAGTATTGTTGCCACAGCACCTAATACAACAGTTTTGATTCATCAGCAGGTAAACCAATCACCGGGGCCAACGACGACAGTTACCCTAACTAATGTGGGGGATGTGTATCAGTTTCTAGGTCCAGATGATTATACGGGCACCTATGTGGAAGTTGATCCGGCAATATCTGCATGTAAAACATTTGCCCTATTCTCCGGAAGTTCAGGGATTTCTATTCCCTTTGCTATCAATGCTTCAATAAATCCCTTGTTTCAGCAACTGTATCCAGTTAATAATTGGGGCAAAAGCTATGCTTATGTACCACTCAGTGGTCCGGATCGGGGAGACATGATTCGCGTTATTGCACAAGAAGATAATACGGTGGTTACGATTGATGGCATTGTTATGCCAATCAATCTCAATAAGGGATCTTTTTATTCTTCGGATCCCATCCCGACAGCAGGTATGATTACGGCTAATAAACCCATATCGGTAGCCCAGTTTGCATTATCAGAGCGGAATGCAGATAGTCGAAATATTGCTCTAGGCCCTAACTATAATGGACAGTTTCCCGTCTATAGTGACCCCAATATGGCAATTCTTAGCCCAACAACATTGAGCACGAAGGATATAACGGTTTACTCCACCTCGTTGGTAGGTATTGCCAATCGATTCATTAATGTGGTGATGAAAACATCGGCTTGTGCTTCATTTAAGGTTAATGGGGCTGCTCCGGCTGGGGCCGTATTTAAGCCCATTGGTGCCAGTGACTATTCTTACATGCAACTCAATGTGGGTATTGCACCTTATGATATTGGTCTATTATCGTCTCTTCGATTAACTGCCGATGAAGGATTTAATGCACTTGTTTATGGCTTGGCTGATTTTGATTCCTATACTTATTCTGCGGGAACTAATCTTTCATCCGATATATTTTTGACGGCGAGGGATCATGTGGGGCAGCAGCAGGTATTAACCGGATGTAAAAATCAATTATTAGACTTCAAATTAACATTGCCGTACCTCACTTCGGAGCTCAGGTGGACGTTAGATTCAACTATTCCAATAATCATACAAAGCAATCCTGGTTATACTTCTTTCGTAAAGGACGGTGACACACTTTATGAATACCTTTTACCGACCAGTAGCTTCAGTAGTTCTGGAGATAAAGAGATCAAGGTAAGTGCAAAACTTCCAGTAATCACAGCAGGCTGTAATAATGGATACAAGGATTTTACTTTCGATTTTCGCATTTATGATATTCCACAAGCCAGCTTTGGCGCACTTACACAGTCCTGTGTGAATGATGCGATTGTGTTTAGTGATACAAGTAATAGTACTGATTCTCCTATCATACAGTGGTCCTGGGATTTTGGAGATGGCTCGCTTACCTCAACACGTAGTCCAACACACACTTATACTACGCCAGGTGCTTATGTAGCTACCTTGAATGTGATAGCAGCTTCGGGTTGTGTGGCTTCTTTTACTCAGACGATTAAAATTTTGGCACTTCCGTTGGCTTCTTTTACAAGTGGTTCGGCGATCTGTCAAAATAGCTCCATAAGTTTTACAGACACTTCTACCCCTGTGGATGATCCAATCACTCAGTGGTTCTGGGACTTTGGAGATGGACAAACGTCTTCGTTGCAAAATCCTACACATGTTTATACGCAGCAAGGTCCATTTACGGTACGATTAAATGTAGCTACCAGTGGTGGGTGTAAGGGCGCTACTGCTACTAGTCAAATTGTTGTGCATGCATTACCTCAAGTAGGTTTTGAGGCCCCTAAGATATGCTATTTGGATGCTGTTGCCTCATTTACCAATACGACAACAATTTCAGATGGTACTGATGCAGGGTTAAGCTATTTATGGGATTTTGGAGATTCTCATACTAGTGTAAGTAATCCCGTGACGTCGACTTTGAGAAACCCCTCCCATACTTATTCTACACAGGGTAGCTATACGGTCACGTTGACGGTAAAATCAACTAATAATTGTGCTGTAACAATCAGTCAGCCGTTTTTGGTCAATGGGGCTAGTCCAAAAGCAGGTTTTAAGGTTTTAAATACAGATAGTCTTTGTAGTTCAGACCCCGTTGTGTTTGAAGATCAAGCTACTCTCGACTTTGGAGAGCTTGCCCGTACAGTATGGTTTTATGATTTGGATAATGATCCCCTTGCTGGGGAGATAGACGATAACCCCAGTTTACGGGAATCGGAGCCTAAGAAGTATACCCACCAATATCCTGTTTTTCATACGCCACCCGCCAAATCTTATACTGTAAAAATGGTGGCTTATTCTGGTTATGCTTGCCTGAGTGAGATTACACAGACTGTGGTATTAAAAGCAGTACCAGAAGTAATATTTGAGGCCATTTCAAATGTTTGTGTGGATAAGGGTCCTCTTTGGTTGAGTGCACGTGAAACAAGTTCGTTTGCAGGAAGTGGACAATTTAGTGGGCCGGGTGTTTCTCCTAATGGTTTATTTAATCCATCAATAGCGGGAGTAGGGAAACATACGATTACTTATACGTTTACTGGTTTGAACGGTTGCCCGATGATGAAGGCGCAGACGATTGAGGTATACCCTCTTCCGGAAGTAAATGCTGGGCCAGATTGGGTTTTATTACGTGGTGATTCTGTACAGCTGGAGGCTAATGCAAAGGGGAATAATTTAACTTACAAATGGTCTCCGTCCACAGGTTTAAGCCGAGATGATATTCCTAATCCGATTGCCTGTCCAGAATACAATACCACTTATACACTAATGGTTACTTCAGCAGATGGTTGTGCCAAGATAAGCCAGGTATTTTTGAAGATCCTACAAATGATCAGAATGCCAAATGTCTTTACCCCTAATGGAGATGGGATTGATGATATCTGGGTGATTAAAAATTTGGATATGTATCCGGGAGCCACTGTTGAAATTTTTGATCGATATGGTTCTAGGGTATATCATTCAGATGGTAATTATATTCCATGGGATGGTAAACGAAATGGAGAAGATCTCCCAACAGGCACTTATTACTACCTCATCGATCCTAAAAATAGGCGTAATTCCATATCTGGATATGTTACAATTCTGAGATAGCTGTTCTGGCTAAATACTGTTTCTCTTTATTTTTTATTAATTTAATTGTAATTAAATGTAATTTTTTTATGTATATTTAATTTATAGTTAATTGTAATTCTGTAGTAGTTAGATAACGTGCATTTTATATGATATTAACTATTCAACGCAGCGTGCTAGGACTAATCGGGACTATGCTCATCTTTTCATTTCAGGGATTTGCTCAAGATGTATCCAATGTGGGAAGGGATTTTTGGGCAGTGTTTCCTTCTCATGTACCAACGGGTAAAGACAAATTGGCTAAAATGAAATTATTTATTACCTCAACGAAGCACACCAAGGGGGAGATTAAGATAGGGGGTATTAAGTATAAAAATTTTAAAGTAGAGGCCACTAAGATTACCGAAGTTGATATTCCTTATAATATGGCTAATCTGGGGGATATAACTACACAATCTGATACCAAAGGAATACAAATACTGGTGGATGATGCTGATCCTCCTATTGTAGCATATGCACATATTTATGCCAATGCACGATCAGAAGCTACTTTGCTTTTACCTGTTGAAAGCTATGGTTCGGCGTATTATGCGATGGGCTGGAAGCCGACAAGGGGGACTGATGCGCGCTTTGTATTCAATGTTGTGGCTATCACGGAAACAACTACTGTGAACATACATATGCGAATAGATAATCGTCCTGGCCCAATAGAAAAAGTTGTATTGAATCAGATTGGTCAGGTATATCAATTTGTGGGAGAGGCGGGTAAAGATTATACAGGCACTTATATAGAAGCAGACCCCATCACAAGCTTATGTAAAACATTCGCATTATTTTCCGGAGATAATCTTGTTTATATTCCGGAGGGGGCAGATACTGGCGATCCTTTACTTCAGCAACTTTATGCAACCAATTATTGGGGGAAGACGTATGCCTATGTTCCATTTAAAGGACCCGATAAAGGAAATTACCTGCGCATAATTGCCATGGCGGATGGTACCGAGGTGACCATTGGGAATAGACCAAAAATAGATTTGAACAAGGGAGAGTTTTATACCTCAGATCTTCTTACTACCACAGAAATTATTCAGGCCAATAAACCCATATCAGTAGCTCAATTTGCTTTGTCACAGGGTTATGCCGATAGTAAGAATAGTGGTGCTTTTAGGTATTCGGAGCCTAGTGATCCAGATATGGTCATGCTTAACCCTATCGAATCAAAAACTAAGAATATTACTGTTTTTTCATCAACTAAAGAAAATATTAAAAAGAGGTTTATTAATATTATTCTTGAAGGTAAGGATGCTAGTACCTTCAAGATAGGTGGGATCCCTGTGCCCACAGCTAATGCCACATTTACTCCTATTGGTACCAGTGGTTATTCGTACATGCAATTAAATGTAGGCGAGCCACCCTACAGAAATCAATCAAGCCTTAATTTAACAGCCCAGGGAGGCTTTAATGCCATTTGTTATGGTTTTGGTGATTTTGAATCTTATGGATATTCTGCTGGGACTCATTTGTCAACAGATGTATCGTTGGATGTGATAGATCTAGTAACGGGTGCAGATGTACCTGTAGTTTGCAAGGACCGGGCCTTTCGTTTTAAACTGTCTTTGAATTTCCCTTCTACAGAGGTTTATTGTGATTGGGGAATGGGGGGAGCCTCAAGAACTTATACCCTTACTAAAGATGATTATATATCTGTGGCCAAGAATGGAAAGACATACTATATCTGCACACTTCCAGAGGATATCGTTTATGGTACTAGTGGTAGCCAAAAGATAAAAATTAAGGTTAAGCTTCCACCTTCTGAAGACCAGTGTGCACCTCCTAGTGGATATAAATACTTTGAGCAAGATATTCAGGTACAAGACCCTCCCAAAGCTAAATTCAAAGTCGTAAGTGAGGCGTGTGTTCATCAGGAAGTTGCTTTTACAAATGAGAGTATGGGTGCTGACGGTTCTCCCATTAAAGAATGGCTTTGGGACTTTGGGGATACGAATTTTTCTACAGATAAAAATCCGAAACATACTTATGATGCTACAGGCCCTTATACGGTTAGGTTAGCTGTAAAATCGTCGCAGGGTTGTAGTTCTTTTGTTGAACAAGTTGTTCGTGTTTTGGCGGAGCCCCGTGCTTCTTTTACATGTAACACGCCAGTTTGTCAAAATAGCCTAGCCGAGTTTATTGGTACTTTCGTTTCTGCAGATGGTTTAATCACTCACTGGGATTGGAACTTTGGAGATGGCCACACGTCTTCAGATCAATTTCCCACACATCGCTATGTAAACGTGGGTACTTATACAGTGAGACTCACTGTCGAAACAGATAAAGGGTGCAAGAGCCCTGTTTTTACAGAGAATATCGTGGTTAAACCATTCCCACAAGTTGATTTTAAGTTTCCCGAAGACTTATGCTTAAAAGATCCTACGCTTACTGTTCCATTCACTAATGAGACAATAATTCCCGGGGGGAATAAGGCAGGATCTACTTATCTATGGGATTTTGGAGACTCAGGTTCGGGTGCAGCAAATGAGTCTAGTCAAGAAAACCCATCGCACGATTATTCAAAGCCAGGCAATTATACTGTTAAACTGACGGTAACGCACGATGGCTGTACCCAACAAGCCGAGCATTCCGTGCTTATTCATGCTAAACCGAAACCTGATTTTGGGGTTTTAAATGAGAATCAACTTTGTAGTTCGGAGCCCGTTGTTTTTGAGGATAAAACATTTAGTTCTTTTGGTGAAATCAGTCGTATTGATTGGTATTTTGATGATGTTCATTATCCTGCCGTGCGGGTGGAAGATCATAAACCCCATTTGAGAAGTGACCCCCTGAAACAATATGTACATACCTATCCTGTGTTTTATGCACCATTGACCAAAACGGTTACAGTGAAAATGGTTGCGTATACAGCGGATTTTTGTGTCGGTGAGGTCACAAAAACAGTTGAGCTCAGGGCGGTTCCCGATGTGATATTTGATGCAATATCGAGTATTTGTGTGGATGCTGTCCCCACCTCATTAGTCGCCTATGTAAGTGGTGCTGTTACAGGTTCGGCTGTAAGCTCGCTTACCGGATCAGTGACAGGTACGGGGCAGTTTAGTGGAAAGGGGGTATCCATCCAGGGTGTATTTAATCCAGCAGTAGCTGGGGTTGGAACTCATACGTTAACTTATACATTTACAGGTGCAAATAGTTGCTCTGTTGTAAAAACACAAATGATAACTGTTCATCCGCTTCCGAAAGTTAATGCGGGTGGAGATCGGGTTATCTTGCAGGGAGAACATATTCGTTTAGAAGCTACAGCACATGGAGATCATTTAGCTTATAAATGGACACCAGCAACAGATTTAGATCATGATAATATATTGCATCCTATAGCTTCCCCACATCGAAATATAACTTATACTCTGCTTGTAACGTCTAAAGAAGGCTGTACGAGTAAAGATGATATCTTTATCAAGGTGCTGCCAGAGATTGAAGTTCCAAGTGTTTTTACGCCTAATGGGGATGGTATAAACGATGTTTGGGTCATTAAAAACTTAGACCTTTATGAAGGGGCTATTGTTGATATTTTTAATCGGTATGGGGATGTGGTTTTTCATTCAGAAGGGCATTACATTCCCTGGGACGGTAAAATGAAGAATGGGGAAATTCTTCCTGTTGGGGCCTATCATTACATCATCAATCCGAAACACAGGCGTAAAATTATTTCTGGGACAGTTTCCATTATTAGATAATGTAGGTGTGTTAATACTGTGGTCGGTATTCCCCCTATCTCTTTACACTGATAATAAAAAGAGGTTATCTTTCTGAGATAACCTCTATTGAATAGTGGAGAATATCGGAGTCGAACCGACGACCTCTTGCATGCCATGCAAGCGCTCTAGCCAGCTGAGCTAATTCCCCGTTTTAGCGCCACAATTTTCGTTAATTAATCTGTAATGGGCAAATTATATTTTCAGGGGAATCGGGTCTAAGAGAATATTTTCATTAAATCAACTGAAAGTCTAAAGCTCCCGATTTTTTTGCTTCGTCAAAAAAGGATGGAATAATTCCTTATATGTGAGCCTAAATACGCTAGCTGTTATAACACCTGAAATTATAAAGCTTATAGCGGAAGCTCCTAGGAGTATACCTGCACACATCCAATAACCCAACCCTCCATTTTGATTTTTCATTTCCTCGATGTTCATTTCTTCGACATCAAACATTTTTAGTTTCATTTTTTTATAATTGATTACTTTTTAAGTAATTATATTAATTATTTATTGTAAGTGTGATCTAAGGTTTTAATTTGATAAAAAGAAAACCTGTTAGATGTCGAGTTCTGTGGTGTGAAACAAGAAGCCGCAATACCTGAACTGGGAATCCTGACTAAAGATATAATTGAAAAATATATCATACCTTATTTAAGGTAAAGGAAGTCAAGGTCCAAAGCTAGGACTTTCGTTATATCAAATAGTTGGGTTGGTTCTTTCCCGCCTAGATTCTGGGTGTAAATGGCATCAAATACCGATTCGATACTTTACTCCTTCTACCCTTCTTATCGAGCTTGTCTAAAGTTTATTTTATCTTGCTCTTTTGGTTCTTTTTGGCTGCAATTTCGTTGAATTTTTTCACCATAGTGCCCTGCTATGGCTCCAAAATCCGCCTCATTTCGCTCAAAAATAACCGGCAATAGCTTCATAAAATAAACTTTAGACAAGCTCATCAAAAAAATTAATAAGCCAATTAGATTAACTTGAAAACTTTGGATTGCCTCTTCATAAAATAAACTTTGAACAAGCTCGCATTATATTTTGATCGCTCTAATGGTGCTGGATCAGTTCGCCAGGGATTGCTTAACTTTACATCGTGAGGAATTCATTGGAAAAAGTGGATATTCGGAGCTTGTCGCTCGATCAGCTAAAGGTGCAGTTAGCTTCTTTGGGAGAACCGAGCTTTCGTGCTGGGCAAATCTATGACTGGCTTTGGGCAAAAGCAGCCACGTGTTTTGACGAGATGAGTAATCTGTCGAAAGCTTTGCGTGAGCAATTGAAAAGTGTTTTTGTGATTCGGGCTGTCAAGGTTCAACAATCGCAGTGGAGTGCAGATAAAACCATCAAAAGCATTTTTAAACTAGATGATGGAAATAGCATTGAAGGAGTATTGATCCCAACTCCCGATCGGATGACAGCCTGTGTGAGTTCCCAAGTAGGTTGTAGTTTGACTTGCAAATTTTGCGCAACAGGGTATATGGATCGAAAAAGAAACCTAAATCCAGATGAAATTTTTGATCAAGTAGTACTAATCGATCGGCAGGCTAAGGAAAACTACCAAACCCCCTTGACCAATATTGTGTATATGGGAATGGGCGAACCATTGCTTAACTATGCCAATGTGTTGAAGTCTATAGAACGTATCACGGCAGCAAATGGGCTCAATATGGCTGCAAAGCGAATTACGGTCTCAACAGCCGGAATTGCTAAGATGATCAAAAAACTAGGGGATGATCAAGTTCGTTTTAATTTGGCACTTTCATTACATGCAGCTAATGACCAAAAACGGAACGAGATTATGCCTATCAATGAACAAAACTCATTGAAGGCCTTAGCCGATGCATTAAAGTATTATTTTGCCAATACTAAGAATCCGGTTACCTACGAGTATATCGTGTTTGATGGATTTAACGATTCCCTGCAAGATGCTGCAGAATTGGCTAAGTTTTGCAAGCATCTTCCATGTAAGGTAAATCTGATTGAGTATAATCCCATTTCCTTCGCTGCCTTTCAAAATGCAGCGGCCAGTAAAATTGATGCATTTGCTGATTACTTGCGTGGCCAGGGTATCGTGACGAATATTCGCAGAAGCAGAGGAAAAGATATCGATGCTGCTTGTGGGCAATTAGCCATCAAGACGGGAAAAGAGCAATGAATTTAGTCCGAATTGAGGTTTTATTGATCATTTGCGTGAGGGATAGTAGCGAAAAGCCCACAGCGAAGCGAGGACTTGTAGCGGATAGCCCGACCCGAAGGGGCACGCCCCAAATGAACAATCCTAGGTACTAACTTGTAACTTCGGGGTCATTGAATCGTAACGAATAATTAAAAATATATGAAAACGACAAAGCCAACTATTTTGGTTGTCAACGACGATGGAGTAACTGCTCCAGGAATCAAAGCATTGATTCATATCATGAAAGAACTTGGGAATGTGGTGGTTGTGGCACCTGATGGCCCACAGTCCGGAATGGGGCATGCAATTACAATTGCCAAACCCTTGCGCCTAGATCGAGTTGATTTGTATGAGGGGGTTGAAATGTATAAGTGCTCTGGTACACCGGTAGATTGCGTCAAATTAGCAGTTAATCGGATATTTAAGGGGAAAAAACCAGATCTATGCGTTTCTGGAATTAATCATGGGTTGAATAATTCAATCAATGTGCTGTACTCGGGGACCATGTCTGCAGCTGTAGAAGGAGCCATTGAGCGTATTCCTTCCATTGGATTCTCTTTAGATGATTTTACACTGAATGCTGATTTTAGCCATTGTGCCAGTTATGTGAAGTCGATTGCTCAAAAAGTGCTCGAGGAGGGCTTGCAAACAGGGACATTATTGAATGTTAACTTCCCTAATGGGGCAGATATCAGAGGTGTTAAGATTTGTCGTCAAGCCAATGCCAAATGGGCTGAGGAATTTGATGAGCGTTTAGATCCGCATAAACGTAGCTATTATTGGCTCACAGGGGTATTTCAAAATAATGATCATGGAGAGGATACCGATGTATGGGCCTTGGAGAATCGATTTGTTTCTATTGTTCCAGTTCAGTTTGATATGACTGCACATCATGCTATTCCAGTGCTGAATGGGTGGTCTTTTTAGAGGCTATGAAATATTATCTCATTGCTGGTGAAGCTTCGGGTGATTTGCATGGAGCTAATTTGATGAGGGCGCTCAAAAAGGAAGATGCTGAAGCTGATTTTCGATTTTTTGGGGGAGACCTCATGAAAGCTCAAGGAGGCAAATTAGAAAAGCATTATTCCGAAATGGCCTTTATGGGCTTTTTGGAAGTGCTTATCCATGTGCGTGCCATTTTTAGAAATCTCAAGCAGGCAAAAAAAGCGATATTAGATTATCATCCAGATGCATTGATTTTGATTGATTTTCCAGGGTTCAATCTCAAAATTGCTTCATTTGCGAAAAAGCATGGAATCAGGGTTTTTTATTATATCTCCCCAAAAGTTTGGGCTTGGAATCAGAAACGTGTTTTATCGATAAAAAAAAATGTCGATCAGTTATTCTGCATCTTTCCTTTTGAGGTCGATTTTTATAAGACATGGGGGATGGATGTTCATTATGTGGGTAATCCGCTTTTAGATGCAATTGCTGCACACCATACTGATTCTCAGTTTAGGGTTAATCAGGCGCTTGGCGAGCAGCAGATCATTGCTTTGTTGCCGGGCAGTCGCAGGCAGGAGCTGAAAAGATTATTGACTGATATGCTTCAGGTTTCAGATGATTTTCCAGACTATCAGTTCGTTATTGCGGGAGCGCCATCATTTATTATTGATGACTATCAGCCATTTATTGGTGGGCGGCAAATTCCCGTCCTTTTTGATCAAACATATAACTTGCTTTTACACGCGAAGGCTGCCATCGTCACCTCTGGGACGGCTACTCTGGAAACAGCACTCTTTAAGGTTCCTCAGGTGGTGGTTTATAAGGGAGGGCGTATATCTGTTGCTATAGCCCGTTTGTTGGTCAAGATCAAATTTATTTCGTTAGTGAATCTGATCATGGGGCAAGAAATAGTCAAAGAGTTGATCCAAGAAAATTGTACCCCGAAATCGATTAAAATGGAACTCGAGCGTCTTTTACAAGATTCGTTCTATCGTGGCCAGATGCTTGGTCATTACGATCAATTAGTTGAGCGTATGGGTGAGCCAGGAGCATCCAATAGGGTAGCGAAATTGGTCGTGCATTACTTAGGCAATAGCTTAAAGAGGTCTGAATAGGGGTCTGTATGTAGGTTTTGTATGGATTATTGAGGATCTACCCGTACCACTTCATTAGTTGTGCCATTAACGTACCACAGTTGTCCATTATTATCTGCTTTGATACCCATGATACCTGGTTTCCCAGTATTTACACGAGCAAGTTCTTTTTTAGTATTCTTATTGTAGGCAATAATCTCTCCAGTAGCATTGTCAGTAACATACAAAATGTTGCCTACTAGTTCTATTCCACAAGGTTTTTGCAAATTTTGATTATTGAATACTTCCCAGGTCACACCTGTGGTTTTTGTGTATTGAGTGGCTGGGTTGGGGAATGGATCATTTTGTCCGCCATCAGTGTTCGCACTTCTTGTGCCAGTTTGCGTATTCATCCTTAGAATTTGTTTCCCAACGCCATCAACAATATAAAGCCATCCTGTTGCCTTGTCTTTCACTAAGTGAGCAGGTACATTGCCGGGTCTGTTGAATTTGGTTAGTTGTACTTCAGGGTATTTATTGATTTCTCCACCGGCGTGGTAGCTACCCCCAGGGACGTGCGGATTTAAAAAGTTAAAGCGAACGACACAGCCATCAAATCCACTATATGTCCAAAATGCATACTCCGAATCAGCTTCGATACCTAGAGAATAAGGACTATTATGAAGCATATCTAGGTGATTATTAGCCATTGGGTCATAAATAGATAAATCCGCAGTCCAAAGCGTAGGGCCAAGACCCTCAGGGCAGATGTCGTTGTCATTACTCATGGCAAAAACAGTTGTTAATTCTTGTGCTCTGCTGGGGATAGTAGGATCGGTGGGTGCTGGATTAAGCGGTGCCCCTATAGGTGCATTGACTTGCTCTCTAGCAAAAGAAATTGCGGTGGGGTTCCCAATAAAGTGTTGTTTCATCATTTCTGGAATAGATTGACTGCTCTGACTGCTTTGTCCAGGGTTGGTATATATCACTACGTCACCTGGCCGGATTATATTGCGCACTGTAGCCCCACTTTGTCCCATGGTTGTTACCCAAAGTTGACCGGGATTTTGGGGATTAAAGTCAAGATCACAAGGGTGGTCTAGTTGATCTGTACTTTTGGAGATTGTGGTGAATGTTGGTGTGCTACTATTGCCTGATTTAAAAAAACCAGGAATTAAAGAAGTAGCGGTGTTGACTATGCTACCATTCCCATTTGAATCCGAGCTAGGATTGTTTTTTTTGCATGCTGAGAACAAAAGTGTAGACAGCAATGCGATGTACAATGCTTTCATTTTTGTTATGATTAATGTAACTCTAATTTAATAAATATTAATTATAATTTCATGTTTAATTAATTTGAAAAAATATATTTTGGCTTGTTGAAGAGGAAGTATGGGTGCTACTCGATGTTTTTATGTTATCGAGAGGTACTAGATAGCGTGTTAAATTAACGTGAAGAATTAAATGAAGTATGCTTGTAAACAAGGTTTTTGAAAGATCATTTTTCTAGCTATAAATTGTACTTTTGTCAGGGCTTGTTTAAATTTTATTTTATAAAAATATTGCAGGTTATTTTTGAGTGGAATGAGGCAGATTTTTCATGCCTTTAATTTATTTTTCAAAGGTATTCAACTGTTCGCTTCGCTCGGGTTTTTCACCATAGCGGGGCGCTATGGTGAAAAAATTCAACGAATTTGCAGCTAAAAAGAACCGAAATAATAAAATCAAATAAACTTTAAACAAGCTCAGATATTTTTCAAAAGGATGGACAAACTAACCTATCTCGGAAGCGAAAACGCGGCTTACATCAGTTCACTTTATCAGGCGTATAAAGAAGATCCCGAATCCGTGGATTTTGGATGGCAGAAGTTTTTTGAAGGGTATGATTTTGGCTTAAGTGCTGAACCCAGATCAGAAACACCAGAACACTTTTTGAAGGAGATTAAGGTGCTCAATATGATCAATGGCTATCGAACCAGGGGCCATCTATTTACAAAAACCAATCCGGTACGTGAGCGTCGCAGGTATTTCCCAGGCAAGGAATTGGAAACTTTTGGCTTGGACGAAAAAGATTTAGATACGGTTTTTAATGTAGGCGTGGAGGTTGGTTTAGGCCCAGCGACTTTACGAGAGATTCGTGAGTTGGTTGAACAGACATATTGTCAATCTATTGGTGCAGAATACAAATATATTCGAAACCCAGATAAAATTCAGTGGTTCGAGCAACGCATGGAGCGTGAGCGCAATACGCCTAAGTTTTCAATCGAAGTAAAAAAACGTATTCTTCAAAAACTCAATGAAGCGGTTGTCTTTGAGAGCTTTCTCGGGACCAAATTTATTGGACAAAAACGTTTTTCATTAGAGGGGGCGGAGTCTGTGATCCCAAGTTTGGATTTTGTGATTCAGCGGGGGGCAGACTTAGGTATTGAGGAATTTGTCATTGGTATGGCTCATCGGGGGCGATTGAATGTGCTAGCTAATATCATGCAAAAGACTTATAAAGATATTTTTTCTGAGTTTGAAGGAAAAGGTTACGACCAGGATTCCCCTTTTGGAGGTGATGTGAAATATCACTTGGGCTTCTCCACAGATATCCAGACTGAGTCGGGTAAAAAGGTTCATTTGAGCTTATGTCCTAATCCTTCTCATCTGGAAGCCGTAGATCCTTTAGTGGAGGGAATCACTCGTTCTAAAATAGATTTTAAATACGACGGTGATTACCGAAGAATTGCACCCATTTTAATTCATGGTGATTCCTCGATTGCAGGGCAGGGTATTGTGTATGAAGTATTACAGATGTCTAAGCTCGAGGGGTATCGGACTGGGGGAACGATTCATTTAGTGATTAATAATCAGGTTGGATTTACGACTAATTTTAAGGATGCGCGTTCATCAACCTATTGTACTGATGTGGGAAAGGTGACTTTATCACCAGTATTTCATGTTAATGGAGATGATGTAGAGGCCTTGATTTATGCCACTAATATGGCGATGGAATATCGTCAGAAATATCATAATGATGTATTTATTGACATTTTGTGTTATCGCCGTTATGGTCATAACGAATCAGATGAGCCTAAATTCACGCAGCCACTTTTGTATGAGGCCATTGAAAAGCATCCTAATCCGAGGGAAATTTACAATCAAAAGCTGCTTGATCAGGGGAGTGTGGATGCCAGTTTAGCCAAAGAAATGGAAAAAAATTTCCGGTCCATGCTGCAGAGTCGACTCAATGAGTCAAAGGAAGAAAAAGGAGGAGTCTCGGCCGATCGAACATTTGCAGGTGCCTGGACTGGTTTGAAGTTGGCTTCTGCGGAAGATATTATTAAACCGGTAGACACAAAGGTTACTGAGGAAACATTCTTGTTAGTGGCTAAAACAATCACGACTCTTCCTAGTGAGAAAAAGTTTTTTAGCAAAATTGAAAAGCTATTTGATGAGCGCAAAAAAATGCTTGAAACCCAAACATTTGATTGGGCAATGGGTGAGCTAATGGCGTATGGGACGTTGCTTCAAGAAGGATTTCGTGTTCGGATGAGTGGGCAAGATGTTGAACGTGGTACATTTTCGCAGCGTCATGCCGTTCTAAAGCTTGAAAATTCAGAGGAGGAGTTTATACCACTTGCATCGTTGGCAACAAATGTTGCCAAATTTGATATTTATAATTCTCATTTATCTGAGTATGGCGTTTTGGGATTTGAGTATGGATATGCTTTGGCCAATCCAATGTCTCTAACAGTTTGGGAGGCTCAATTTGGAGACTTTTTTAATGGTGCGCAAATTATTATCGATCAGTTTATTGTAAGTGCTGAAACGAAGTGGCAGCGATCGAATGGTCTCGTTATCATGCTACCTCATGGCTATGAGGGGCAGGGTCCTGAGCATTCTTCGGCAAGGATCGAGCGTTTTATGGAGTTATGTGCCGAGAATAATATTCAAGTAGCTAATTGTACTACACCGGCAAACCTTTTTCATGCTTTACGTCGTCAATTAAAGCGAGGTTTTCGCAAACCTCTTGTTGTGTTTACTCCCAAAAGCTTGCTTCGGCATCCTCAATGTGTGAGTAATATGACGGAATTTACCAAGGCCGATTTCCAGAAAGTGATTGACGATAAACAGGTAAAGGCTAGTGAGGTAAAACGTGTACTGTTATGTTCTGGAAAAATCTATTACGACTTGTTAGCCAAACAACAAACCAACAAGCAAATGGAGATAGCTATCGTTCGTCTTGAGCAATTGTATCCAACACCACATAAGGAGCTGGAAGCTATTAAAACAAAATATAAAAAGGCCAAGGAGTTTATTTGGGTGCAAGAAGAACCTGAAAATATGGGCGCTTGGCCATATATGTGTCGTAAGTTCATTAGCTCCGACTTCAATTTGGGAGTGATTTCACGAGAGGAGAGTAGTAGTACAGCGACGGGCTATGCGAAAAAGCATTTGCAGCAACAACAGCATATTATCGATCAAGCATTTGAACTGGTAGAAAAGAAGCATTCATCGATAGATCGAAAAACGCAAACAGTGAATTAAATAGAGATAATCATTAATGGCATATAAAAATTCCTATGAGTTTGGAAATCAAAGTACCACCAGTAGGTGAATCTATAACAGAAGTGACACTTTCGCGCTGGATCAAGAAGGATGGTGATCATGTGGAAATGGACGAAGTCATTGCAGAGTTAGAGTCGGACAAGGCAAGTTTTGAGCTAACAGCTGAACAAGAAGGCATTTTAAAGATAATAGCCAAAGAGGGAGATAGTCTTCAAATAGGGGCAATTGTGTGCCAGATTGAGGAGGGGGTCGGAGAAAAAACTAAGAAAGTAGAAACACCGGTTTCAGCTGATCAACCTACTGTTTCTAGATCAGAAGAATCAGCGAGTTCATATGCTTCAGGGACTCCATCTCCGGCTGCTGCAAAGATATTAGCGGAAAAAGGACTTAGTGCTTCAGCAGTCAATGGATCAGGAGTAGGTGGACGTATTACTAAGGATGATGCTTTAAAAGTAGAGGCGTCTGTAAAAACGAAAATAGCTGTAGATCAGGCAATATTTTCAACAAATACTACTGGGGAGCGAAACTCTCGTCGCGAAAAAATGTCTTCACTTCGGAAAACCATTTCTAAGCGTTTAGTTGCCGTTAAAAATGAAACAGCGATGCTGACTACTTTTAATGAAGTAGATATGCAACCCATTATGGAGCTAAGAAGCAAGTACAAAGATAAGTTTAAAGAAAAACACGGCGTTGGTTTAGGCTTTATGTCATTTTTTACTAAAGCTGTTTGTGGAGCCTTGAAAGAATTTCCAGTTGTGAATGCACGTATCGAGCAAGAGGAGATTGTTTATAATGACTTTGCAGATATTTCCATTGCTGTATCGGCACCCAAAGGTTTGGTAGTTCCTGTGATTCGAGATGCAGATCAAATGTCCTTAGCTGAAATTGAAAAAGAAGTGGTTCGGCTTGCGGGTAAGGCTCGTGAAAATAAGCTGAGTATTGAAGAAATGAGTGGGGGTACATTCACTATTACTAATGGGGGGGTATTTGGTTCTATGCTGTCTACCCCCATTATTAATGCACCACAATCGGCGATTTTGGGTATGCATAATATTGTGGAACGCCCTGTGGCTGTTAATGGTCATGTACTCATTCGTCCAATTATGTATGTTGCACTATCTTATGATCATAGGATAATTGATGGTCGAGAGTCTGTTAGTTTTTTGGTCCGAGTGAAGCAGTTGTTAGAAGATCCAACACGTCTTTTATTGGAAGTGTAGAATATATATAAAATCTGGAGGCTTGGTTGATCTGATATATAGTCTTTCCCCTACCGAAAAACTATTGTAAAAATGTTCATGAAGAAAAATATTTTTTTTATCTTTTTAATGATTTCATTGAGTGCTTTTGCACAGCAACCTAATGAAGGAGGAACGTCAGAGGTACCAGTAAAATCTCGTAAAAGAGGTAATTTCTATTTCACTTGGGGGTATAATCGTTCTTGTTATAATAAAAGTGATATTCACTTCATGGGACCAGGATATGATTTCATTTTGCATGATGTGATTGCAAGGGACCGACCAACTCCATTGAGTCTTCAATATATTGATCCGGCATGGCTCTCTATCCCTCAGTTTAATTTTCGGATCGGTTATTTTCTTAATGACAAATATTGCGTTTCCATTGGCTGGGATCACATGAAATACGTAGTTGATGTACCCCAACGTGTGACGATTACCGGACAAATAGGCAGTACTGTTTCAGATCCACCTATTTCAACCAATATTGCTTCAGCAAATTATATGGGCGTTTATAATGGAAATAGTTTGGAGATACAGCCCGATTTTCTGTTGTTTGAGCATACTGACGGATTAAACTTAGCTACTGTGGATATTGAGCGTTATGATCAGCTGTGGAAGTCTAGGAAGCATTCTAATCTAGGATTATCTATTGTAACAGGTGTAGGTTTGGGGCCTATGATTCCTAGAAGTGATGTGCATCTTTTTGGTGTTGGAGATAATCACCCCTGGAATTTATCTGGTTGGGGTTGTCTTGCCAAGGCCGGCTTAAGTTTTGATATTCTTCGATGGCTATTTTTCCGAACCGATTTGAAAACAGGTTACATTAGTTTAAGTCAAATACCCACTACAGGTCGCGATGTGGATGTTGCCAAGCAGAAAATCGTTTTTTATGAAAATTCTTGGTTACTTGGTTTTAGATTCTAAATTCGCCATTCTACTAAGAGTGGTGGTTTCTATGTTTGATGCGTTTGAGCCCATCTTGATCAGGTATAGAAACCATCAGTGGAACCCGCTCAATGGTAACAAAGCTACTATCCAATCCAAAGCCGCGTTCTTCAGATAAACCCATCTTCTTTAAAATTAAGTAGAAGTCCATCGTAAAGCGATCAATAAGTCTAAGTGTATTGGAACGTGAGAGGACTTTTTCTAAGACAACAAAACGAAAATCACCAACGATATTATATTTATTCAAAGAGGGGTATTTGCTAGTAATGTCTATCTCATTATGTTTAACTAAGTCTGCAACCACAGATCTAAATAAAACATTAATCTGTTGTTCTACGCGGAACCCCAGCTTAAAGTCTATCCGAATGAGTTTGTTAGGTATCAGTGCCTCAACTTCATATTCTTTGGTATAGGGTTCATCCATGACATCGACATGTACCAGCCAATAAGTATCAGCACGTTTTGGCTGTTTTTGTAAAATAGAGTATACTATTTTGGATTCGATTTCAGATTTGAAGTTGGCACTCGTGAGGTATACTAATTGAGAGGCATATTTGGGTACGGTTTCATCTTCACTAAGTTCACTAATGATCGGATAGTAATCTTCTATTTCAACAAGACGCACATATCTATTTTTTATTTTTCGAGCAGATGACCAGGTCCACATCACAGAGAAAACTATCGAGCCAAGTATCAAAGTAAACCAACCCCCATGTAGTATTTTGGCCAGATTTCCTGTTAAAAATGTTAGCTCGATAATGCCATATACGACTAAAAAAACAACAATAAGGTAGGTAGGGATTTTTTTTCGTTTTAGATAGAAGGCGACCAGGATTGTAGTCATTAGCATGGTTACAGTAATGGATAGCCCGTAAGCTGCTTCCATTCGGCCAGATTCTCTGAAAATAAAAACAACGATTAAACAACCGATCCAGAGTAGTAAGTTCATTGATGGAACGTACAATTGACCTTTCTGATCTGTGGGATAATTAATTTTTACCTTGGGCCATAAATTGAGCCTTACTGCTTCTGAAATAAGGGTGAATGAGCCTGAAATAAGAGCCTGGCTGGCAATAACAGCAGCGGCTGTAGCGACTCCAATTCCAATGAAAAGAAACCATTCAGGCATGATTTGATAAAAGGGGTTGACATCATTAAGTAAACTACCTTGGTGCTGATACAACCATACCCCTTGCCCCATGTAGTTTAATAATAAGCAGGTTTTGACATAAGTCCAGCTGAGACGAATATTAGATCTACCACAATGCCCCAGATCGGAATAAAGTGCTTCAGCTCCTGTCGTACAAAGAAATACAGCTCCTAAGATGATAAAGGCATCTGGACTTGTGGCGAGTATTTTAATGGCATAATAGGGGTTAATCGCTTTGAGTATTTCAGGGTATTGAATAATGAAGCTTATTCCAAGTACAGCCATCATGGTAAACCAGACAAGCATAATGGGTCCAAAGGCTCTCCCAACTAATGAAGTTCCAAATCGTTGGATAATAAACAGCATGCTCAAAATAACAATCACGATAGGCATGGTATGTAACCCTGGATAAATCATATCCAGTCCTTCGATGGCTGCCGATACAGTAATTGGCGGGGTGATAATGCCATCTGCTAGTAATGCGCATCCGCCAATCATTGCGGGAATGACGAGCCAAGGAGATTTTCTTCGGACTAAAGAAAATAGCGCAAAAATCCCACCCTCGCCTCGATTATCTGCCCTGAGGGTAATAATCACATATTTGATTGTGGTTTGTAGTGTCAAAGTCCAAAAGATGCACGATAAGCCACCAAGTATTAAATCGGGGGTGATTGTTCTAGTGCCAATAATTGCCTTAAATACGTACAACGGAGAAGTTCCAATATCACCATAGATGATCCCCAAGCTAATAAGTACGCCAGCGCTGGTAAGTTTGTGAAAGTGCTTGTGTTTTGACATCTTATTTTAGGCCGCCAATCATTTCTTCGGGACGTACCCATTCATCGAATTGTTCATTGCTTAGTAGTTCTAGGTTAATTGCTGCTTGGCGAAGCGATGTATTTTCTTTGAGTGCCTTCTTTGCAATCTTTGCTGCGTTTTCATAACCAATATGTGGGTTGAGGGCAGTAACCAGCATTAATGAATTTTCGAGATGCTTTTTGATTCCCTCATGGTTGGGTTGTATCCCCTCCACACAATGGTCTGTAAATGATACGCAAGCATCTCCAATGAGTCGGGCAGATTGCAAGAAATTAGCAGCCATTACTGGCTTGAATACATTCAATTCATAGTGCCCATTGGACCCACCGATTGAAATTGCTACATCGTTTCCCATCACTTGAGCTGCAACCATGGTTACTGCTTCATTTTGTGTTGGATTTACTTTACCAGGCATGATGGACGAGCCGGGTTCATTATCTGGGATATGAATTTCACCAATTCCCGAACGAGGGCCAGAAGCTAGCATGCGAATATCATTGGCAATTTTCATGAGTGAAACAGCAATTTGTTTCAGGGCGCCGTGGCTTTCAACGATGGCGTCATGGGCAGCGAGTGCTTCAAATTTGTTTTCTGCAGTACGGAAAGGTAAGCCAGTAAGCTGCGCAATATATGCTGCTACTTTTGTATCATATCCTTTAGGTGTGTTGATGCCTGTTCCTACCGCAGTGCCGCCTAATGCAAGCTCTGCCAAGTGATCTAAGGTATTGTGTAAGGCCTTTAAGCCATGATTGAGTTGAGACACATAACCCGAAAACTCTTGACCAAGTGTTAGGGGAGTAGCGTCCATGAGATGGGTACGGCCAATCTTGACGATACTTTTAAATTCTTCGGATTTTTTTTGTAAAGCATTACGCAGTTTTTCGACTCCAGGGATGGTGACATCCATGAGTAATTTATAAGCAGCAATATGCATGGCTGTGGGGTAGGTGTCATTTGACGATTGTGATTTATTGACATCGTCATTGGGGTGGATGAATGTTTTTCCCTGTCCTAATGTGTACCCTTGCAATACATGCGCACGATTGGCGACTACTTCATTCACATTCATGTTTGATTGGGTTCCAGATCCAGTTTGCCAAATGACTAAAGGGAACTCGGTGGCCAACTGACCAGCAAGTATTTCGTCACAAACTTGGGCAATTAAATCACGTTTTTCAGTTGGCAAAACGCCACAATCACTATTGGTATAAGCAGCGGCTTTTTTAAGATAGGCAAAAGCCTCAATAATTTCGGTAGGCATAGAGGCTTCAGGCCCTATTTTGAAATTATTACGTGAGCGTTCAGTCTGAGCACCCCAATACTTATTGGCCGGCACTTGTACTTCGCCCATGGTATCATGTTCGATTCTGTAAGTCATGCGGATGGATTTTACTAAGGCTGCAAATTTAGGTTTTTTGATAAGAAATATTTGTCGATATGGAAGCAGGAGAAAATAAGCCTTACTTGGCCTTGGTGAAGTTGTCTTATTTCGAGAGATGAATAGCTTTATTTATGAATCGGAGTAGAAGAAGGCTTTTTAGCACCATAGTATCAGCTTATGAAAAACTGAAAAAGTAGGTCATCAGCTATCCTGATTTTTTGCTTTTAGGTATCCCCTGCAGAACCAATTGGTAGGAATGATCAATCATTTCGAGTAACTGCGTATCATTGAACCTTCCAATAATGCATACGGTGTTCCAGTGTTTTTTGTTCAGGTGATATCCAGGCCGTATTTCGGTGTATTTTTCACGTAGTAGGACAGCCTGTTTGGGGTCACATTTTACACTAAAGTAGCTTGGATCATCAAGTCTTATGAGTAAAAACATTTTGTCGAATACTTTAAATACGAGTGTATTTTCGTCAAAAGGAAATGTTTCTTGTACGGCGGGCTTAGCCAAACAATACTCTCGTATTGATTCAATATTTAATCCCATGAAGCCAATTGGTATTTTTAGTTTAATCTAAATAAAGGGATCAAGTGAAATTTTGGAATACTCACCTGAAATTGTTCTCCATCAACCAATCGTTGCATTTCATAGAACCCGGTCATTGTACCAATATCTGTTTCTAAGCTACAGCCTGAGGTGTACTGGTGGTCATCCCCAGGTTCAATGATAGGCTGTATGCCGATAACACCGTCACCTGCTACAATTCGGTGTGTACCACTAGAGTCAAAAATTTGCCATTGTCTGGTCAAAAGTTGCACGGTGTAATCACTTAAATTTTGAATAGTCACCCGGTATGCGAATATAAAAATCCTATTCGTTGGGTCGGAGTGTTCAGGTTGATAAATGGACTCGACGGATACTTTCACCCCATCTGTGATTTCAGTTGTCATAGCAACGTGTTTTAATAAAACATAAATGAAGATTTTGGTTCACACAGATTAAGTTACCTGAGGTACAAGTTGTGAGCCAATCTCTTCCAAAACGCAATGGATATCCAAAATATTTTCCAAGGATACCAGGTTCATTCGATAGGTCTTAAAATTAGGAATCCCCTTAAAGTAGCTCGCATAGTGGCGGCGCATTTCAAAAATTCCTGTTTTCTCTCCTTTCCATGCTACAGATCGATCTAAGTGAGTTTTACAAACCATGATTCGTTCATCCAGAGTGGGACCAGGTAGATGTTTTCCAGTTTTGACAAAATGTTTAATCTCTCGGAATATCCAAGGATAACCAATTGCTGCACGTCCGATCATGATACCATCGACCTCATATTCCAGGTGCCAATTAATGGCTTTCTCAACGCTGTCCACATCGCCATTGCCAAAAATAGGAATTCGAATGCGGGGGTTACGTTTAATTTCTCGGATCAAGGTCCAATCGGCCTGGCCTTTATATAGTTGAGCCCGCGTACGTCCATGTATTGTTAAAGCCTGAATACCGATGTCTTGTAATCGCTCAGCCACTTCATAGACATTTTTGGTGTGATCATCCCAGCCCAGACGTGTTTTTACTGTGACAGGTAAAGTTGTAGACTCGACCACTGCCTTGGTCATTTTTACCATCTTGTCAATATCCTGAAGTAGGCTTGCGCCAGCCCCACGACAAGCCACATTTTTGACAGGGCAACCATAGTTAATGTCAATTAGATCAGGCTTTGCTGCAGCAGCAATACAAGCGGCTTCGCGCATGGTCTCAATGTCGCTGCCAAATAGCTGTATGCCAATTGGACGTTCATGCGCATAAACGTCCAATTTCTGAATACTTTTGGCAGCATCTCGTATCAATCCTTCTGATGAGATAAATTCGGTATACATCATGTCCGCCCCATTTTGTTTACACACATAACGGAACGGAGGATCACTCACATCTTCCATGGGCGCAAGTAAGAGCGGGAACTTCCCTAGGTCTATATTTCCAATCTTAACAGACATTAACTACCTTCAACACAAGATTTAATCCTTGCAAATTTACAGATAATAAAATATTATGTTTCAAATGCAGCGTCAGCCCGCTTTTACACTAGCTCTATTGGTAGTGTTAGTTCTGATCAATGGGTTAATTTTTACTGCACTAGGGATGGTTATTGGAGGGTTTGTTTATGGCTTTAATGAGCTCTCTGACTTTTTGTTGGACACAGGTACGCATCTTGGCCGATTAAGAATTTTGCAGATGAGTTCCTCTTTCGGAATGTTTGTATTGCCGCCAGTATTGTTGGCTAAAATAGGAGGGAAAAGTTGGGCAAACTATTTACAGTTAAATCCGGTATCGAATTTTTTTCTATGGACCACTTTGCTTGTCATGTTGGTGTCGATTCCTACATTGGAATGGACGGTCATACTAAATCAAAAAATGCATTTACCCGATGGGTTTAAGGGTATTGAGCAGTGGATGCATCACAAAGAAGACTTAGCTAGTGAGTTGACTAGGAAGTTGTTGATTATGCCTAATCTAGGTATGCTTTTCATTAATTTATTGATGCTAGCGCTGCTTCCTGCTATTGGTGAAGAGTTTATTTTTAGGGGATGTGTGCAGCGTATTTTGAGCCAGTGGACTAAGAGCCACCATGTAGGTATTTGGCTAACAGCCATTGTTTTTAGTGCGATACATGTCCAGTTTTTTGGTTTTTTGCCGCGGATGTTATTAGGAGGGCTTTTGGGCTATTTATTGTTTTGGAGTGGGAGTTTGTATGTATCTATTCTGGCTCATTTCATTAATAATGCGCTAGTTGTTATGGTTTTTTATTATGATCAACGAAAAGGTTTACCTGTCGGCCAAATTGATCGCTTGGAACCTAATGCCTGGTATATTTATTTAATTAGTTTTGTGTTGACGTTTGCATTATTATATAGTTTTTATAGAAATTCAATTCGAAGCAAAAAGTAGTCGATGTAATAATGGAACAGGGATGGGTAAAAATTTATACTTCATCTGATTTTTTTAAATCGGAAATGGTTCGTCAGGTTTTGGCCGAGTATCAGATCGTAGCGGTGATTATAAACAAAAAGAATCCCTATCAAATTGGAGACGTAGAGATATACATTCATCAGGATGATTTTCAGGAAGCGTTAGAAATTATTGTTAAAAATGACCTGTAGGGGGATATTAGGCGGCTTATATTCATGAAGATTCGAGCAATTACTGGTTTTTTTTTCGTGGCGGTGATGACAGCTTCTTTACTATTGGGGGCCTATGTATTCACTTTGTTTGTGTTGATTTTGAGTGTTCTAGCAATGGATGAGTTTTATCATTTGGTCAGTAGTCCTATGATTAAACCTCAGAAAATAATGGGGATTGTTTTGGCTATAAGCATTTATTTGCCATTGTATCAGCATTTATCTAAAGGGGAATCACTACAAAATATGCTTTTATGTGTCCCTTTAGTTGTTGCTATTTTCATTGTAGAGCTTTACAGAAAGTGTCAAATGGCTTTTCATGGTATTGCATATACGCTATTTGGGGTATTATTTGCTGCTGCTCCTTTTTATTTTTTTTATGCTTTAGCTTTTATTGATGGGGGGTATAATGCACATTATCCATTGGGATTTCTGGTTTTGCTTTGGGCTAATGATACTGGGGCTTATTTGATAGGTTCTAAATGGGGTAGGCACAAGCTATTTGAGCGACATTCACCTAAAAAATCCTGGGAAGGTTTTTTTGGGGGGATATTAAGCTGCCTGTTGGTTTCCTTAATCATTAGCTATTATTTTCAGGAGCTCAGCAACATACATTGGCTGATCATTGCATTTATTACAGGGCTTGTGGGGACATTTGGGGATCTGTCGGAGTCAATGCTTAAGCGAAGTTTAGCTACGAAAGATTCAGGGTATCTTTTACCTGGACATGGGGGGATATTAGATCGTTTTGATGGTCTATTGTTAGCAGCTCCCCTTGTCTATGTGTATCTGCAGCTGTTACTGAGATAATAGCATGAGGTATGGCTTCTCGAAAACTAAACTTTTCAAGCTTTAAAGAATTCATCTATTGTTCTTTTATCTTAGAGATTTTTTTTGCAGAGTTAAACCTGTACTCCGTTCTTTTCTGTTCCATTTTTTACGACCTTCGAGCCAAGGCAATAGGGGCACTCTAGTCTCTTATTTTACAAAACAAAATTAGGCCCTTGTTGACTTCTTCTTTTTGAAAAAATCTTATCACTCTTTTGGGCACACTCCCCTTTAATTCAAGGACATGAATTTATTTTTGATGCTATTGAATTCAGTTTTTAGTTTGTTATTCAAGCTAGTTTGATTATTGTCAGCAGATAGTTTGACTAACTCGTTTAGAATTGATAAACCCATTTGTATATCTCGCGCATTAACGGCGGGACTATCTTTTGAGACGGAATACAAAAAGTTAAGCTGATCTTCAACAAAGTCAGCAGTATGCTCTACGATTTTATTAGCCTGCTGGAATTCTTGTAGCTTGTATAATAGATCAGCCATGGCGTATCTACGAATACTAAAGTTGAGCGAGTAAATTTTATCTGGCGCTACTTCGAGACATTTTCTTAAAGCCTTTCGTGCCTCATCAAGCCTTCCTTCTTTGTAAAGGTTTTCCGCAAGAATGTTAAAATTATTAATGATAGTTAGCACCATTCGCATAGATTCAGGATCTAAATAGCGCGCATTTTTGATGTTCCCCCATTTAAATTTATTCATCATATTATGATACATCAACGGGGTGTTTGTTAGGTCAGATCTTCTCCATACGGAATCTGGGATATCATTTTTAAGTGGTAATAAACGATAGGCGAATCCCTCATTGTACAAGTATTTGTCTAGCCCAATATAGTTGTCGGATGGAACTGTTATAGCAAAGTAAATAGGACGTTTCCAGTTATTATGAGCTAAGATGTCAAACATTGCTAACTCTGATTTCGAAACATAGTTTTTGTTGTATTTCCATTCCAATGCTGGTGTGATTTGGGATTTTTGCTTTTCAGGGAGCGTTTTGGTCGCGATTATTTCATCTGGATTAATCGTGATTTTTAGGTTTTTGGTCGGAAGAAAATTTTCTTCTGATCCATCTTGATAAGAAACTTTGTCTTCGGCATGGTCAGAGACTAGAATATCGAACACATTTCGTAACTCGGTACTTCCTTCGATGTGATAATCTTGATAACCCATTACATCGCGAACGCCCTGAACAAATTTTTCATTAGGCATGGTAATGGGTAAAGGTGCTGAGTTATTGGTTTTTTCTTTCAGTTGGCGGATATACCAGTCTGTCCCGAGTAAGCTCAAATTAACCACACGTACATCTGGACGAATATTTTCTACTTCTTGGGCATACCATAGCGGATACGTATCATTATCTCCATAGGTAAACAGAATAGCATTAGGCGCACAGGATTCCAAATAATCAGTTGCAATATCTCGGGTTGTAAATTTAGTGGATCGATCATGATCGTTCCATTCATCTTTGGCAAGTACTACAGGTGCAGCAAATAGGGCAATTAGTGTAGCTAAAATGGCACTATTAGTTGCATTGGTTTTTTTGTGGAAAAATTCTGCTAAACCGGCAACACCAAGCCCAATCCAAATGGCAAAGGCATAGAAGGAGCCTGAATAGGCATAGTCCCGCTCTCTGGGTTGCAAAGGTGTAGGATTTAGATAAATTACAATCGCTATTCCCGTGAAAAAGAATAGGAGTCCTACAATGCTAGCGTCTTGTCGATTGCGTTTATAATGCCATATTAATCCAATTAAACCAATAATAAAGGGAAGAAAATAGAAGCGGTTGTAGGCTTTATTCTCTGTAATACTTTTTGGGAGTTGATCTTGGGGGCCAAGGTGTAGCCGATCAATAAATTTAATACCACTTATCCAGTTTCCATCTGTATTGTTCCCGTCGCCTTTTTCATCGTCTTGTCGACCAATAAAATTCCAAGCAAAATAGCGGGCGTAGGAGAAGCCCAATTGGTAGCTAAAGAAAAAGCCCAGATTGTCGACAAAAGTGGGTGACTGGGTTTGGCCGAGTTTCATCCAGTCTCGATAATATTCCACATGGTTTGGGTCATCGCTATACATCCTTGGGAAGAGGGTGTAACGATCATAGATACGCTCATACTTTCGACCTGCAATTTCATATTTGTCCTTTCCTTTTCGATAGATATAATCACCTTCTTTGCTATCGATGGGTTTGGCGTCAAAATATTGGCCATAAAGTAAAGGTCGGTCGCCGTATTGCTCACGATTCACATAGCCTAGTAAGGAGAAAGCGTTATCTGGATCGCTATTATTTAAGCTGGGATTGGCTTTTGCACGTATGACGATCATCGCAAATGAGCAATAACCAAAAATGATAAACACAATACTGACCAGGGCCATATTGAGTATCCTCATTTTTTCACGAATCTTAATCAGATACTCTAAAAATGCCAGCAAAGCAAGACCAACAACTAATCCACTCAGCCCCCCCCCAACGGCCATCAAAAGTAAGAAAGCGACAACCGCTATAATCAGTGTGATGCGTGTCTTTTGAAGTGTATAGAGGACGCCTGAAGTTAGTGAAACGATGAGTAGGGTGACAAAAAAGATGATGCCGCTTCCGAAGCCTAGTTTAAGGGTATTAACAAAGAAGAGGTCGGAATAGGCTGCAAATTTGATCAGGTATTGTACGATTCCATACTGAATAAAGGCTAAAATACATATGCCAGCTAGCAGAGCCATGAATGTTCCACGACGGGTTACTTGATTGGTTTTTCGGAAATAGTATAAAAGTGCAATAGCTGGTATGGCTAGTAAGTTCAGAAGATGTACGCCAATGGATAATCCCATAATATAGGCGATGAAGATTAGCCATTTATCTGCGTTAGGCTTATCGGCATGTGCATCCCACTTGAGTATGGCCCAAAAAACAATTGCTGTGCATAAGGATGACATCGCATAGACTTCCGATTCCACGGCCGAAAACCAAAAGGAGTCGGAGAAAGTATAGGCCATGGCGCCCACAAATCCTGATCCCATAATAATAATCAATTTGCTTATGCTAAGCGCTTCATTTGCCTTCCAAACTACTTTCTTGACTAGCATAGTAATGGTCCAAAATAAAAAGAGAATGGTAGCACCACTGGACAAGGCTGAACCAATATTCATCCAATAAGCTATCTGATGGATGTTGCCTCCTGCAAGCAATGAGAACATTTTTTGAACCATCAAAAAGAGCGGGGCACCGGGTTGGTGAACGATCTGTAGCTTGTATGCGGCCGAAATAAATTCACCACAATCCCAAAAACTGGCGCTAGGTTCTAAAGTCAGAATGTAAACTATGGAAGCGATGATAAAGCTAAGCCATCCGATAATATTGTTGATTTTTGAGTAATTCATGATGCGTGACAATGCCAAAATGCACGCCGAAAATAGTGAATTATGATCAATATGTAGTATGAACAGGTTCTTAGCTAAATAGATAAAGGAGAAATTTGTGCGTCGAATTTGTTGGTGATAAATTAAAAATGGATTTGCAGATTGTCGTGTAACATTCTTATATTTGCGGTCTCCTTCGGGGGCGCTTTTTGATTCTTTAGATTGCCCAATAGTATAATGGTAGTACAACTGATTTTGGTTCAGTTAGTCTAGGTTCGAACCCTGGTTGGGCAACATAAAAATGAATGGATTTTATATCTCATTAAATATCCAGGTTGATATCAGAAATTCCGAATTCTTAATAATTTAGATGCCCCCTTCATTTAATCCAGTTAAACTATTCTCAGGATCGGGAACAGTTGATTTAGCTACAAAAATCGCGAAATCCTATGGAAAAGAACTCGGAGACCTTCGAGTGGCTCGATTTAGTGATGGCGAAATTCAGCCTTTCTATAATGAAACTATTCGAGGTTGTGATGTATTTCTGATACAATCTACGAACCAGCCAAATGACAACTTGGTTGAATTGCTCCTGGTGACCGATGCTGCTAAACGGGCATCGGCACATTATATTACTGTTGTCATTCCCTATTTTGGATTAGCCAGACAGGATAGAAAGGATAGGCCACGTGTTGCCATTGGGGCAAAATTGATTGCTAATCTCATCACTGCAGCAGGTGCGCATCGGATCATGACCATGGATTTACATGCTGCACAGATACAGGGCTTTTTTGATATTCCTGTGGATCATTTGGATGCATCGGTAATTTTTGTTCCGTATATCAAGGCGCTGAATCTGTCCAATTTAACGATTGCTTCGCCCGATATGGGGGGCTCTTATAGAGCGAGGATGTTTGCTAAATTTTTTAATGCCGAGGTTATCATTTGCGATAAGCGTAGAAAGCGAGCTAATGAGATCGAATCTATGTCGATTATCGGCGATGTGAAAGGGCAGGATATCGTATTGATTGACGATATCTGTGATACTGCAGGTACTTTAGCAAAGGCGGCAGCACTTATTATGGAAAATGGAGCAAATAGTGTCAGGGCTGTATGTACACATCCCGTTCTATCTGGAGATGCTTATAAAACCATTGAAAGCTCTGTGTTAGAAGAGCTTATCGTAACGGATACCATCCCATTGAAATACCCTAATTCTAAAATAAAAGTGTTATCTTCGGCCGATTTATTTGCTCGAGCTATAACTGCTGTCCATGAGCATGGATCCATCAGTGATTTGTTCAAAGTAGAATGAGCACTTGAGTCGGAATCAATAATTTAATAAATAACAATAAAATGAAATCAATTGCTATTAGCGGTTCTCGTAGAGAGAACGTAGGGAAAAGAGATGCTAAAGCGCTGCGTTATGAAGGTAGAGTGCCTGCAGTTCTTTATGGGGGCCAAAATCAGGTTCACTTTTCAGTATCCGCAGCTGATTTGAAAGGTTTGGTGTATACACCAGATGTTCAATTCGTTGATCTGGATGTTGATGGGATAAAAGCACATGCGGTTATCCAAGATTTACAGTTTCATCCACTAACTGATCTTCCTTTACATGTTGACTTTTTCGAGTTGAATGAAAGTAAGCCTTTTGTGATGGAAGTTCCTGTAAAATTGACAGGTGTTTCTCCAGGAGTTAGATCGGGGGGGAAACTGATCCAAAAGCTACGTAAACTTCGTGTGAAGGCCTTGCCAAAAGATATGCCGCAGTACGTAGAAGTAAGTTTAGATAGTTTAGAAGTAGGTAAATCAGTGGCTATCGGGGATTTGAATTTTGATGATTTTTTAATTACCAATAATGTGGATGATACCATTGTTTCCGTAATCATGTCTCGTGCATTGAAACAAGCAGAACAAGAAGCTAAAAAATAAGAGACCCGTCGTCCAGGATTAGATAATAGTATCTCATTCGGGCGAATTCATTTATTAACAAAAGGCAATCCATTCTGATTGCCTTTTGTTGCAATTAGGGAACACCATGCTACCTGGAAAAACGATCATTATAAGCTTATCCCTGGCTTTTTTCTTTATCTACTGTAAAGAAGCTAGTGCACAGCAACTAGATACTACTTTCGTCGAGAAATTTTCTTTTCATACGCAAACTACCCTTTTAGGTCAATACAAGCCTTCTTTCAGGGCAAGCTACTCGGGGCCTAATAGCTTATTACCCCTGGAGGAAAATCAGATATCGCTTACGGCTACTTGGTATGCTGGGGCAAGATTATGGAAAAACGCCAGTGTTTTTATTAATCCAGAGGTGTCTGGAGGCTCTGGCTTGAGTGATGCTTTTGGGGTGGCTAGTTCGACCAATGGTGAAACATTCAGAGTGGGAACACATGATCCCAAATTATATTTGGCCAGGCTTTTTATTCGACAATTATTCCCACTCAAGCAAACAAGCACTTATTTGTCAATGGATTTCAATCAATTGGCTGGTAGCATACCAACGCATTATGTAGCTATTACAGTTGGTAAAGTAGATGTTTCAGATTTTTTTGATAATAATACTTATAGCCATAATCCGCGAACACAGTTCATAGCCTGGGGGTTTAAGGATCATGGAGCATGGGACTATCCAGCTAATACAAGAGGTTATACACCCAGTATAATACTTGAATATGTTACGCCCAAAAATGAGCTCCGTTATGGCTTGTCGTTGGTGCCTTTGGAGGCCAATGGTAATGATATTAATTGGCGAATAAGGCAAGCGGGTTCACATACTTTGGAATATACCCAACGATATACAATTAAAGGGATGTCGGGAGCTATTCGATTGCTTGGTTATTTTACCTCTGCTAACATGGGGGATTACAATCAAAGTATTGCACTTAATCCCCAAGCACCAGATATTACAGATACTCGAGCGTATGGAAATACGAAGTATGGATTTGGTATTAATGCTGAGCAGGCTATCTGCAAAACATTAGGTGCTTTTTTTCGTGCGAGCTGGGATGATGGCCATCATGAAACTTGGGCCTTTACTGAAATTGATCGGTCAATTAGTGGAGGTGTCTCTTTGAGTGGAAATTTGTGGAAAAGGCCAGCAGATCATTTTGGTTTGGCTTATGTGGCCTCTGGCCTTTCTAGGCCTCATCGAAGCTATTTGCAAGCAGGGGGAAAAGGGTTTATGCTTGGTGATGGGAATCTCAATTACGGTTGGGAGCACGTAGCAGAATTATATTATGCTGCAGAAATGATAAAAAATAGTATCTATCTCTCTGGTACCTATCAATTTTTGGTTAATCCAGGTTATAATCGAGATAGAGGGCCTGTGAATGTATTTTCAGTACGTGTGCATGCACGTATTTAAATATGTCTGCGTATGGCACGATGTTGATGCCTAAAATGAGACTGATCGTTTTATACCACTTTTCTCAATACTCAATACTATTATGGAAGCATCTGTATCAAAGCGGAGAAAGAGAGCACCCCTACTCAAAATGACTACGGTTGGCTTTGGCGAAGCCGCGGCAAAAATATTGCGCGACATTTCGTTGGTTGACAGTACTGTTTTTTTGCAGATGTTGGATAGTCATATCGACGGATTAACGACGGCTCAGGTCAATAAGAAGCAGCGGCTATTTGGTGCTAATGAGATTGAGCATGAAAAAGTTCCTGCCTGGTACAAGCAGTTAATGATGGCTTTTGTGAATCCATTTATTGCAGTACTGGTCACACTTGCGGTCATTTCGTTGGTAATGGATGTACTACTTGCCACGCCAGGGAATCGCGATTATAAAACAGTGGTGGTCATTAGTGTGATGGTGCTATTAAGCTCATTACTTCGTTTCTGGCAGGAGTATACTAGTAATCGAGCGGCGGAGCAGTTGAAAAGCATGGTTAAAACTACTGTAACGGTATTGAGAAATGGACGAGGGGAAACCCAGGTTGATATGAGGGCTATTGTGCCTGGAGATATTGCACTTCTTAGTGCAGGAGATATGATTCCTGCTGATTGTCGTGTGATCCATTCAAAGGATCTATTTGTGAGCCAAGCGATGCTCACCGGTGAGTCGCTTCCCATCGAAAAAAATGAATCTAAGCAAAAAGCCACAGGCAAGCAATCTCCACTTGAGCTAGACAATATTTGTTTTATGGGTACTAATGTAGTGAGTGGTACAGCCAAAGTAGTTGCTATAACGACTGGGAATGCAACCTATTTTGGATCTATTGGGAAGGCAATCACTGGAAAACGTGCTGAAACAAGCTTCGACAAGGGAATTAACAGAGTAAGCTGGTTATTGATACGTTTTATGTTGGTGATGGTACCCTTGGTATTTCTTATCAATGGGCTTAGCAAAGGAAACTGGTTAGAAGCTTTATTGTTTGGCATTTCTGTAGCAGTAGGTTTAACGCCTGAAATGTTACCCATGATTGTGACAGCTAACCTGGCCAAAGGAGCGGTAAATATGAGTAAGCGGAAAGTGATTGTGAAGCGCTTGAATGCTATTCAGAACATTGGAGCGATGGATGTTTTGTGTACTGATAAAACAGGTACACTCACGATGGATAAAATCGTGTTAGAGCGTCATCTCAATATTTTCGGAAACGATGATGCTGAAGTGTTGAAATGGGCTTATTTAAACAGCTTTTATCAGACGGGGCTAAATAATCTGCTGGATGTAGCTGTTTTAGAGCGTATCGAGGAGATTAATAGCGTTTTGCGAGCTGATGAGGTATATAAAAAGATAGATGAAATACCTTTCGACTTCCAACGGAGACGGATGAGTGTCATCCTAGAAGAGCAAAATGGGAAGCATCTCTTAATCTGTAAAGGGGCCGTGGAAGAAATGTTGGATATCTGTTCGCATGCTTTTGATCCGGGTGAGGACAAGAAGCTTCAGATCAAGCACGATAAAATAGTGCCCATGGATGATCGTATTCGTCAGACAATCTTGCAATCAACCAAAAAGCTGAATGAAGATGGATTACGTGTTTTGCTCATTGCGGTTAAAGAATACGAAGAAAGACCACTGACCTATTCTGTTTCTGATGAGCGTAATTTAATATTAACGGGTTTTATTGGTTTTTTAGATCCTGCTAAACCAACAGCTAAACCAGCGATTGTAGGGCTACAAAAACTAGGTGTTAATATTAAGGTACTGACAGGGGATAATGAAATTGTAACTAAGAAAATATGCCGTGATGTGGGTATTCCTATTCAGCATGTATTGCTGGGGAGTGTGGTTGAACAAATGAGTGATGCGGATCTTATCGAAAAAATCGACGAGACGAGCATCTTTGCCAAATTGAGTCCATTGCAAAAATCAAGAATTGTTAAGCTCTTACAAGTCAAAGGACATACAGTAGGCTTTATGGGAGATGGTATTAATGATGCCACAGCTTTGCGTGATGCCGATGTGGGTGTCTCAGTTGATACGGCTGTAGATATTGCTAAAGAGAGTGCTGACATTATCTTGTTGGAAAAAGATTTGGTGGTATTACGCAAGGGGGTGATCTATGGGCGTCGCACATTTGGAAATATTATTAAATACATCAAAATGACAGCCAGTAGCAACTTTGGCAATATGTTCAGTGTGCTAGGAGCTAGTATACTTCTTCCGTTTTTACCTATGCTGCCTATCCAATTGTTGGTACAGAATCTGTTGTATGATGTGTCTCAAATTTCCATTCCTTGGGATAGTATGGATAGGGATTTCCTCGAAAAACCGCAAAAATGGAGTGCAGATGGAATCAGCCGTTTTATGCTATTTATAGGGCCTATTAGTTCTATCTTCGACTATGTTACTTTTGCGGTTCTATTTTTTCTATTTAAGGCGAACGCACCTGCACACCAGAGTTTGTTTCAAAGTGGCTGGTTTGTCGAAGGATTACTATCCCAAACATTAATCGTGCACATGATACGTACCCGAAAAATTCCATTCTTACAAAGTTGGGCGGCAACTCCTGTTGTGGCATTAACATCTTTTATTATGCTCATTGGCATATTGATTCCATTTACTCCATTTGCATCTGCACTAAAAATGGAGCCCTTGCCGATCGGGTTTTTTCCGTGGCTTTTGGGAATTTTAATAGGTTATTGTTTACTCATTCAGTTGGTTAAAATGTGGTTTATTAAGCAGTTTAATCAATGGTTATGAGTAGATGAAGTAACCTACATCTTGTATTTATTCTTGAGGAAATGAGATATTTAATAGTAGGCTTAGGTAATATTGGGCCGGAATATGTCGATACCAGACACAATATTGGATTCATGATTGCAGATGCACTGGCTAAGGAGGTAGAAGTTTCGTTTCATCATATGCGTTTGGCTTATTATACAGAACTAAATTATAAGGGCCAGAAAATACACTTGATCAAGCCTACTACTTATATGAATTTGAGTGGTAAAGCGGTTAACTACTGGATGCAGCAACTAAAAATACCCATAGAGAATGTGTTGATTATCGTAGATGATTTAGCCTTGCCTTTTGGGGCTATTCGTTTAAAGCCAAAGGGAAGTCATGCTGGTCATAATGGATTAAAAAGTATTGAGGCGATGTTGGGTAGTTCTAATTATCCCAGGTTACGTTTTGGCATAGGGGATCATTTCCCAAAGGGTCAGCAGGTATCGTATGTTTTAAGTGGTTTTGATGAGGATGAACAACCAGAGCTTCCCGCATTGATTGCGCATTCAGTCGAAATGATACGCAGTTTTGTTAGTGTAGGGGCTGGATTAACCATGACCCGATTTAATAAATCAGTGATATGAAGGTTTACGGAATAAAAAATTGTAGTACTGTTAAAAAGGCACTTACGTGGCTCGATACACATCAAATGGAGTATGAGTTTCATGATTTTAAGAAATTAGGTATTGAGCGTTCTCGGCTGGAAATATGGGTGAATAAGCTAGGCTTGGATAAATTAATCAATAAGCGGGGAACTACTTGGAGGACATTGTCATCAGATTTGCAAAGGTCTGCAGCTGAGAGTGAAGCTGCTGCTATTCAGTTGATGAAGGACTATCCAAGTGTGATCAAACGTCCGGTGATTGAATTAGCCGAGAAAATTATATTGGGTTTTGATGCAGAAGTTTATGAGAAGGTATTCCAATCATAAATCATTGAGCTTGTTTAAAGTTTATTATATCCCATATAATAGTGGCTAGGAATAAATAGTATCCTCAACTAAACAATGGAAAAGACGCAGATCAGCTTAGACATATTATTACCTACAATTCCTGATGAACGAGACGCCTGCATAGGTAGACTAATTAAACAATTACAAGGAACCAAAGGTATACTGAAGGTGCATCTTCAGTATAAGGCAAAGACGCTACCCTCACAGCTATGCCTTCATTATGATTCAGATCTAATTTCTCTTGAACAGGTTAAATATTATGCAGAAAAAGCTGGAGCAGCAATCTCTGAGCAGTACGGGCATTTATTAGTCGATACCGAAGGGTTAAGCGATATAAACCAGGCCAACCTTATTGAAAATAGTTTGAAAGAAGCACCAGGTGTTCTAGATGTTGCGGTAGGAGGAACTGGAACCATTCGTATAGAATATGATCATTCAAAAACAAGTAAAGAACAACTTCTGTCAGCTATCCAAGAAAATGATCTTAAAGTAATTACTCCTTTTCAAATACCCGAAGATGAACGCAGCGAAGAATTAAAAATTAACTTTCGTAAAAAAATAACTAAAGAAAAACATATCAAGAGTCAAGATTATGTCCATGATCATGGACATAATCTTGAAGGATGGAAGCAATATCTACCAGTAGGGATAAGCTTCACTATGTTATTAATAGGTATTCTTGCCGATAATTGCTTCGAGCAGGGTTACTTTATTGGATGGATGCGCTTTAGCTGGTATACTTTAGCCTATATTCCTGTTGGCTGGCCAGTTGCATTACGTGGGATTCGATATGCTATTAAGGGTGATCTATTTACAGAATTTATCTTGATGACGATAGCTACTCTTGGAGCTTTCTGTCTTAAGGAATATCCTGAAGGAGTTGCAGTAATATTATTTTATACTATTGGAGAGCTTTTTCAGGATGCTGCAGTAAATCGTGCCAAACGCAATATCAAGGTACTACTAGATATTAGACCAGATGTAGCAAATGTTTTGCGTAATGGTTCTTTTCAGTCAGTAAGACCAGTTGAGGTTCAGATTGGAGAGATAATCCAAATTAAGTTGGGAGAAAAGGTTCCGCTTGATGGAGAAATGCTTAGCGAAAAAAGTTCTTTTAACACTGCTGCTCTAACAGGCGAAAGTAAACCTTCAACCTTTAACAAAGGAGAAACTGTTCTTGCCGGGATGATCAATCAAGATAAGGTAGTTGAACTTAAAGTCACCAAGTTGTTTAATGATAGTTCCTTTGCTCATATCTTAACATTAGTACAGGAAGCTACTACCCGTAAAGCAAAAACAGAACAATTTATTCGCAAGTTTTCAAGAATATATACCCCTATTGTTGTTTTTCTTGCCCTGGGTATCGTACTCGTTCCTTCGTTATTCATGCAAGTGTATATTTTTCGCGATTGGTTTTATAGAGCATTGGTGTTTTTAGTAGTATCATGTCCATGTGCGTTGGTAATCTCCATTCCTTTGGGATATTTTGGAGGAATTGGTGCAGCTTCTCGTGTAGGAATTCTATTTAAAGGCTCTAACTTTTTAGACTTGATGACAAAAGTGAATATTGTTGTAATGGATAAAACAGGAACTTTAACCAAAGGAGTTTTTAAAGTTCAGATAGTGAAAAGCTTTAAAGGAGATTTAAACGAATGGATTGGAAAGCTTGCGGCATTAGAATCAAAATCTACTCACCCAGTAGCCCAAGCAATTGTAGCTTACGTTAAAAATAAAAGTAAAACTATTGCTATAGATAATCTTGAAGAAATAAGTGGACACGGAATTAAAGGGATTATAGAAGGGGAAGAAGTACTGGCTGGGAATGTGAAAATGTTGGAAAAATTCGGCATTACTGTCCCAGATGAAGTAAAACAACTCTCAGATACGGTAGTTCTGATGGGAATAGATAAAACGTTGGTTGGTTACGTCACTATTGCAGACGAAGTCAAAGAAGATAGTAAAGAGGCCATCATTGCACTACATAAACAAAACATCACTACTATAATGCTTTCTGGTGATAAACAAACTGTGGTTAACAAAGTGGCCAAAGAACTCAAAATTGACCAAGCATATGGTGATCTGTTACCAGAAAATAAAGTTCAAAAAGTTGAGGAATTGAAAAAAGATTCTAAACAGATTATTGCTTTTGTTGGCGACGGTATCAATGATGCACCTGTCCTGGCTTTAAGTGACGTAGGAATAGCTATGGGCGGTTTAGGTAGCGATGCTGCAATAGAAACAGCAGATGTTATTATACAAACTGATCAGCCTTCTAAAATTGCTGTAGCTATAGAAATAGGCCGTGAGACTAATAAAGTAGTGTGGCAAAATATATCTATGGCATTTGTAGTAAAGGGCATTGTTCTAGTACTAGGAGCAGGTGGACTAGCAACCATGTGGGAGGCAGTTTTTGCAGACGTAGGAGTAGCTTTAGTAGCCATTTTTAATGCTGTCAGAATACAAAAAATAAAATTTGATTAGCTGTGGAGCCTTTTTAAGAATAAAAAGTATGGATTTCAGTTTTTAAAAATCGATTTATATTTATTATGCAATCATGATTTTGTGCTTAAATTAATTAATTTGAGCGAAAATTTATAAATATGAAATTGAATCTAATCCTTGGTTTATCATTAAGTCTGCTTGCATTATCGTCTGTTTCTAAAGGTCAAGCTGTTTCAAACATCTCTAACCCGCAGTCGCTGAATAAGTATAACTATCATGATGCTTTTGCTCCATTATTTTATACAAAAAATGGAAATGAATATCGGTCTGCAAGTGGTCAGCCGGGACCCAAGTATTGGCAGAATAGGGCTGATTATGAACTGACAGCAAGACTTGACGAAAGGAATAGTGTAATCACTGGGACTGAGATATTAACTTATACGAATAATAGCCCGGACAAACTATCTTTTATTTGGATGAGTTTGGATCAGAATTTATTTAAATCGGATTCACGAGGAAGTGCGATTATTCCGGTAACAGGCAGCCGTAATGGTTCGGGGGGACAAAAGTCGGATTTGGGGTTTAAAATCAAATCTGTCAAGATGCTAACGAAAGATAAGATTGGGAACTCAGAAAGAAACATAGCTTATACGATTGAAGACACCCGTATGCAGATCTTTTTACCGGCGGCAATTCGTGCTCAAGGTGGGCAAGTTAAACTTAAGATAGAATATACATTTGAGGTTCCGATTTATGGTTCGGATAGGATGGGGATTTTGGATACGCAAAATGGAAAAATATTTTGTGTGGCCCAGTGGTATCCACGTATGTGTGTTTATGATGACTTATCAGGTTGGAATACCGTTCCTTATACAGGACCTAGCGAATTTTATCTAGAATATGGCAATTTTGATGTTAAGATCACGGTGCCAACCAGTCATATTGTGGTTGGGTCAGGTGAATTGGTCAATATGAAAGATGTATATACGACCGATCAAATTAGGCGCTGGAGTAAGGCCATGAACAGCGATAAGACAGTGATCATTCGCTCAGCTTATGAGGTCACTAAGCCTGACTCTAGGCCAATGGGAAAGTCCGAACTGACGTGGCACTATGTCATTAAAAATGCCAGGGACGTTTCTTGGGCATCATCTGCTTCCTTTATCATCGATGCGGCAAAAATCAATCTCCCTAGCGGCACGGCCTCATTGGCTATTTCTGCGTATCCGATAGAAAGTGCAGGTGATGATGCTTGGACGCGTGCTACCGAATATACCAAAGCATCCATTGAGCATTATTCTAAAAAATGGTTTGAATTCCCTTATCCAGCAGCAACTAATGTGGCTTCCAATGTGCGGGGTATGGAATATCCAGGTATTGTTTTTTGTGGTTCTAACAGTAAAAAAGAAGATTTATGGGGGGTGACTGATCACGAGTTTGGTCATACCTGGTTTCCCATGATTGTGGGCTCTAACGAGCGCTTATATGGATGGATGGATGAGGGGTTCAATACATTTATCAATACGCTTTCGACTTATGAATTTAATCAAGGTGAGTATCGTGGAAAATCAGCGAATATGCATGCGGCTGCTAAGGCATTGACCAATGAGGCGCTTGAGCCAATCATGAGTACTCCAGACAATATGAAGGAGCGAAATATTGGTATATTATGCTATTTCAAACCAAGTGTAGGACTTACATTATTACGTGAACAAATTTTAGGGAAAGACCGTTTTGATAAGGCATTTAAAACCTATATTAATAATTGGGCTTTTAAACACCCTGCCCCCGATGATTTTTTCAGAACCATGGAGAATGTGGCGGGAGAGAATTTAAATTGGTTTTGGCGGGGATGGTTTTTCAATAGTTGGAAACTGGATCAGGCTGTAACAGGTGTTAAATATGTCAAAGATGATCCCAAACAAGGTGCATTAATTACCTTAGAAAATCTAGAAAAAATGACCATGCCTTGTATTGTGGAAATCAAAACAATAGGTGGTAAAAAAGAACGCATTAATCTTCCAGTGGAAATATGGGAACGAAATAGCAAATGGACTTTCTTGTATCCCTCCACTGAGGAATTGGCCTCAGTAACACTCGATCCAGATTTGGTTTTTCCCGATTTTAACTCAGATAATGACGTTTGGACGAAGTAATTATCACAAGATTAGCTAAAGACAAAATGTTAGATAGGGAGTATTACACCATATCATGCACACCCAAGCTCCAGCCAATTATTCTAATATATGCGCTTATATGTTTGATCGTGCAGAGATCTATTCGGATAAGGCCGCCTATATTTTTTTAGAAGATGGAGAAGCAAAGGAGATTAAATTAAGTTATGCTGAATTAGCTAACCAAGTGAGACATGGGTACTTTACTCATTCATCGAAAACTGAAACAGCAACGGGTTCTACTATTACATACGAATAGTATCGAATTTATCACTTCATTTTTAGCCTGTCAGTATGCTGGAGCTATCGCTGTTCCGTTGTTTCCTCAAAGTGAGAAAAGACACACCGAGCAGCTAATTCATATTATCAAGGATGCTGATCCAGCTCCAATCATTACGGAAAGAAGTAAAGTCAATGAAATAAGTATGCTAATTATCAAGCAGCCCATTCTCATTTTGGACAATAGTACGTCCGAGCTGCAAATCCGCGATTTTTTATCACCTGTAATAACTCTTGAAGATGATATCAGTTTCATTCAATATACGTCCGTTGGCTAAAAATCATTTCATCTTACAAAGTCACCCATTCGGGAGGACCCAATTTTGCCTACGAATTATGTGTGGAAAAAGTAGGAGAAAGTGAAATAGCAAAACTAGATTTATCCACATGGCAGGTAGCCTACAATAGATCTGAACCTGTTCGGTATGAAACCATCAAAAAGTTTTCATCTAAATTTTTAGTTGCATGATTCTCAAAATCATCATTTTCCCCTTGTTATGACTTGGCAGAAGCTACCTTGCTGGTATGCGATCTCAGTGTGCTTCCTCTGGAAGAACAGATGCTGCTAAAATTGCTTTCGTCAGCAAAAAACCACATAAGCTCTGGACATATCCAACCAGAAGTAAAAGTGAAAATCGTTAGTCTAATCCAACTCTATCCAAAGCAGAACGTTCTAAAAGAATTGCAGCAAGGCGAAATCCGTATCGCAGTACCAAGTGTGTCCAAGGGGTATTGGAACAGAAATAATGAAGATTTATTTATTGACCTGGTAGATTTTCAATGGGAAGAATTTTTATCCATTCGATATCGAAAGTCTGGTTCTACCATATAATGAATGAGTGAATACAAGCGGCATTGTGTCATTCTCGACAGAAATAAACAATGCAGAGCACTTCATTGTGCTAGCTGAAGTGAAACGATCAGCGCGTAATCAGCCAGAAATTGCCCGTATTCCTACGCTCATATAAAAAAATATGTTTGCACAAACTGGATTACAAGCTTATGAATGTCTTTTAGTCAGCCCCTTCTCTATCCACGTACTTCAAGCGGTAAATTAAGACGGAAAACTTGTGCTGACTTATATCTATCGGGGCAATTAAAGCCAATTGCATCTTCTTTGAACGACCTACATAGTGAAAAGACAACACCAACGCTTGATATACGGATTGAAAAAGTGAAAAAGGAACCTAATCACGAAAACATTGAAACTTATCTACAAAAAATACTCGAATTAAGTTGTGGCATCTGATCTATCAAAACTTAACTCAATTCGATTCAATTCAATGGAATTGAACCAACTGGGAGTCGATTCATTAAAAGCACTCGATTAGTTAATGCCATTAACCACGATTTGGGAGTTAATATCGACCCTTACATGCTCTTTCAACAAAATAATCTCCTCTAGTTGGCGCTTTTGATTGAGCATTTGTTATAGCTAAAAAGGGAACCTGTAAACAAAAATGAACTCTCTCTATGGAGTATACTATCTATTATTTCTGAGCTAAAAAAACAATGTTCCCCCTAAAGTAGATGGCACAGATGGGCGTTATATGATCCAAAAAAACTGTCTTTTCTTTTCGGAAGAAGAAAAAAATATCCATAAAAAAGTTCATGAAATAGAAGATAAAAAAGTGTTCATGGAATGGTACAAATCAATGCATTTTGAACAAAAGGCAGCGGCGTTAGTTAACAAAACATTGGATGTATACGACAAAATAGAAATGTCAGAAACTCTCGTGGAAGAGTTAAAACCTTTTCGATAAAACAAACTGACCAACAAGCAGATCATCGAAATACTAAACAATGGGCAAGAAAAAGTTAGCCGGATTTTCGAAAAGACAGTTCAGCCATTGAGAGATGCTTTATGGATACCTAATTTATCCTAACAAGCAGATTGCAAATCAGAAAAGATAGGCTGCTATATAGGAAGTTTGAAATAAAATGTACTACCAACACCGATGGTGCTCTCAATACCGATTTGACCATCTTGGGCTTCGATAAATTCTTTGCTGATAGCAAGGCCTAGGCCAATGCCTGCCTTATTGGTGTTGGGTATTTGTAGATACTTATCAAATATTTTGTCCAAATATTGCTGATCAATTCCTTTGCCTTCATCTTTCACCGAAAAAGAAACATAATCTTTTCCCTTTCTGACTTGGACGAATATTTTACCTTGTTGGGGGGAGTAACGAATGGCATTGGTTAGAAAATTAACTAATACCCAGATGGTTTTTTCAATATCTGTTTTGATGTCGGGTAATTGATAATCAGTATCTGTCAGGATTAAGATTTGTTTTTGATCAGTTTGAGATTTTACTGCTTGCAGTGCATATTCTAGAATGTCATTAGGGTTATTTTTTTGGATATTGAGTGGAATATTACCTGTTTCTACTTGGGATAGGTTGAGTAGTTCGTTGGTGATTTTTAAAAGGTGATCATTACTTTTCTGGATACTGTCTATTAATTTTCGTTGTTCGGCATTGATTGAACCTGTTTTTTGCTCTTCGAGTAGTTGCGTAGTATGTTGAATGGATGATATGGGCATTTTCAGTTCATGAGAAAGAGTTGCCATAAAGTTTGTTTTAGCAAAATCCAGTTCTTTAAATGGAGTGATATTTTTTAATATGATAACATGTCCGAGATGTTGAGGCTCCTTTTCACCCGTAGGGGTAATATCAATTTCAATGAGTTCTTTTTGAAAAAAACTTTCTTTACCACCAGCATAAATTTTTAACGGTGAACTTATCTGTTTTTCAGCTTCTTTCGATGGATTGGTCAAGCCATTTATGAGTAGTTTCATTAAATCATTAGTTGCGGCAACATCTTGAGCAGTTTTTCCAATCAGATCATTTGTAGAAAGGCCAATTACTTTTGAGGCTTCATCGTTTGCAAAAAGTATTATGTGTTTTTCATCCAAGCCGATAACTGGGTCACGCATGTTGTTAATCAGGGTTTCAATGCGTTTTTTATCGAATAAGAGCTGATGTAAGTTGCTATCATGATATTCCTCCAGTTTTTTTGCCATCGTATTGAAGGACTTGGATAACTCCCCAAATTCATCATGATTTTCAAAATGAACACGTTGATGGTAATTACTTGCTGCAATTTGTTTGATTCTGTCCGACAATTCTTTAATCGGTCCAGCAATGCTACTTGGTAGATTCACCAATAAGGTAAAGGCAATTAAAAAACAAATGGTACTACTTAATGCAATCCATACAGTGGCTGATAATGCTGTTTTCTTAGCTAATTCATTTTTACGTTGTATGGCTTCCATGCTTAATTGCATAATATCAGCAATATCATGTCTTAATGTCGGATATAAGCCATTTCTTGATGGTTGAGCGATTAGTTGTTGGTAATGATTAGCCAGTTTATCGGCGATTTCTTTTTCGCCATTTTCGGTAATATTTTTTTGCTGTTTTTTTAAGTAGTCTTCAAATTTTTTCGTGGCGGGGCTATTGGGCGTAGAAATTTCATCCAAGGCTAAAAGCATATTTCTGGCGTACTCCAGGGTATTATAGTTGGCCACTAAAACATTCTCGGTATCATTTTTTACTGCATTGATGTAGGCTCCATTGATCAATGACAGTAGAATGATCATAATAAAAAGTAATCCAACACCTAGAGTCAACTTCGTTTTAATCTTCATGTTTGTTTAGTTTATACACAAGCTTCTGGTTTTCCAGATATAGAAACGTATTATATTCTAATTATGGTGGGGTGATGAGCGATTGTGATATTTCTAGCTTAAAATCACCAGGTCAATATCTAGTGAAGATAGCTTATTGAGTAGCTGATTAAACGTATGGGTTGCTAAAATGATCCGGAATAAACTTAGGTGCGGTTTCCCTATACAAAGTGTTGTGATTCCTTTTTGCTCAACTACTTGCATAATTGTTTTGGATACATTTTGGCCTTCTATCTTATGTATTTCCGCTCCAAGCTCAGTGGCTAATTTGAAGTTGTTAATTAAGTGGCGTTGTTTATCAAGGGGAATTTTATCCCCGCGTTCACTAGGGGTTTGCACGTATAAAATGGACCATTTGCTGTGATAATAACTCGCTAGTCGGGCGGTTTTTCGAATGACATTTTTTGCAGTCTTGTCATTGCTGCTGATACAGGCCATAAAACGTTCGTGGCGCATAGCAATACCTTTGGGTACTTCTGTTTCTACCTTTCGTTCTACTTGGCTTGCAACCTCTTTTAGGGCCAGTTCGCGTAATTGCAGAATGTTTTCCGTTTTGAAAAAATTGTCAAGTGCAATCGGGATTTTTTCTTTGGTATAAATTTTGCCTTCTTTTAGTCGGGTAACGAGTTCCCCAGCAGTTAAGTCAATATTGACTACTTCATCGGCTAGTTGCAATACTCGGTCAGGAACACGCTCCTGGACCTCGATTCCTGTGATTGCTTTAATGTCATTATTGAGACTTTCAATATGTTGAATATTGACTGCACTAATGACATTGATCCCCGCATTTAAGATTTCTACTACATCTTGCCAGCGCTTCTCATTTTTGCTGCCTTCTATATTGGAATGGGCCAGCTCATCAATAATGACAACTTCTGGTCTAAGATTGATAATGGCTTGTAGATCTAGTTCTTCTAATTCTTTTCCCTTGTAAAAGAGTTTACGTCGCGGAATAATGGGCAAGCCATCTACTAATTGTTGAGTCTCTGCTCGGTTATGGGTTTCAATAAAGCCAATTTTTACATCAATTCCACTTTTTAATAAGGCATGAGCCTCTTGGAGCATACGAAACGTTTTACCTACACCAGCGCTCATACCGATATAGATCTTAAACTTTCCTTTTCTTGACTTTTGGATGAGATCAAGAAAATGTTGCACATTGGTTTCTTTTTCCGTCATTTAGAAAGACATCGCCATTGAAGTGGTAATAAAATAATTTTGATTGCAGGGGTGATTATTCAAAGCAAATACAGCGTCTTTGCTATTTAAGCCGCTACCCTCGATGCGAAGTATCACATTCGAGGTGGGTAAATAGTCCAGGTTTAGTGAGTAGCCTAGGGTTTGAAAGCCATTCGGGCTTCCTGTGGTAATAATTGTTCCGGCTCGATCCATATAATATTCTCCTCTAGCAGCTATTCGGATTTGATCATTTAACGTGTAGCGAATAATCAAAACAGGTGAGTACCAAGGATTATATTGATTGCTACTTGTGCTTTGTTGTTGTATGCCATAATCGAATCCTGTTATTAAATCGATTTTTTTGGTCAGATGAAAAATGCCATAAAGATTGCTGAAATAACGCCACTTCTTTAGACTATCAGGCTGCTCATTGCCGATATAGGTGCTCCAGTTTAAAGTTGTATTTGTATTGGGCTTATAGGTAATTTGGGTTCCAAAGGCAGGTGTTTGATTAGCAGGTATGCGCTGTATTCTTTGCCAACCATTGAGGTACATGGCTGCTAAGTATAATTTTTCATTTTTGGAGGTGTGACCCAATTTGATTCCAGTTTCATAATAAGGTGAATTCTCCGCTAGAATACTTCGAGTTAGATTCCAGCAATCTTTGCCGACGGCACTCTCAAAACCAATATGGGAAGGCATAATTCCTGCATCAAGCCATACATTATGTCTCTTGAAGAGTTTTACTCCGGCATTGGCCTCAAAAATATTTTTCAGTAGGCCTTGTTCAGCAGCCATGTTATACTGGGGGTAAGTCCCTACCATGAGGGCAAAATTACCACGTACTTGATTCGTGTTGTAGTTGGCTTTGGCAAAGCCGAGATTCAAGTTGACTTCATTATGGCGATTATAGCTATAGAAGAAGGGTGGTCTTTCATGACTAGTTGGGTGCCCAAAATCATAGCTGTAATAAGTTTCCACATAGCCTGAGAAACTCAGAGGCTTTGCTGGATCTTGCGCATATGCCCGCATTAAACTGAGGACGAACAAAAGACAGATTATTTTTTGCATAAATGAAGAGCATTAACGGATATATGATTTTATGGAGCTATTGCTCCCTCTCCTTTGGAGAGGGCTGGGGTGAGGCTTGATCCAGTGCAATATTCAGCTCTAATACATTCACTTTTGATGGTCCAAATAGACTCAGTAGTGGTTTTTCGGTGTGTTGTTCAATTAGCCGGATGAGTCGCGTTTCAGGAATATTTCTTGCTTGGGCAACGCGTTTAACCTGAACTAATGCTGCCTGAGGTGAAATATGGGGGTCTAAACCACTACCTGAGGCCGTGACCATTTCGGTAGGTATCTCTTGCTTTGACAAATACGGATGACGCAGCAGAAAAGTGTCCACTCGGACTTGCACGTCCTTAAGATAATCGGGGTTGCTAGGCCCCTTATTACTCCCGCTACCACTTGCCGCATTGTAACCAGCGGCAGATGGCCTACCCCAGAAATAATTTTCATTGTTAAAGGTTTGGCCTATTTTTTGGAAGCCTACTATTTTGCCATTTAGTTCGACTGTTTCTCCCCTCCCTTTACCTGGAGCAAATTGGGCAATAACGGTAATAGCTAGGGGGTAAATAGCAGAAAAAAAGATCAGGCACAATGTGGTTAGCTTGATTGCTGAGAATATATTCTTCATCTGTTTATTGTCTGAACTGTGATTTTATTAGATTGTTGTGATCGCTATGTTTTACTTATTGTTTGGACTACGATTTACTTTTTTAATCATAAAGATCAAATAAATCATAGCTCAGACTATTTTATACGAATGCTGATACGATAAGATCAATGAGTTTGATTCCAACGAATGGAATTAGGATACCACCTAAGCCATAAATGAGCAAGTTTCTGCGTAGAATGGCACTAGCTCCAATAGGTTTATAAGCAACGCCTTTTAGCGCAATTGGGATGAGTATTGGGATGATGATTGCATTAAAAATAACGGCCGAAAGAATAGCACTTTCTGGGCTATGCAATTTCATGATATTCAAGCCCTGTAAAGCAGGAATAGAAGCAATGAATAAAGCGGGAACGATGGCGAAATATTTCGCCACATCATTGGCAATGGAGAAGGTGGTAAGTGTACCCCGGGTCATCAATAATTGTTTGCCAATTTCAATTACTTCGATGAGTTTTGTGGGGTCATTATCTAGGTCGACCATGTTTCCTGCTTCTTTAGCCGCTTGTGTTCCACTATTCATGGCTACACCTACATCTGCTTGAGCTAGGGCGGGGGCATCGTTGGTACCGTCACCCATCATGGCTACTAGTTTCCCGCTTTGTTGTTCTTTTCGGATGTATTCGAGTTTGTCTTCCGGTTTTGCTTCTGCAATAAAGTCATCCACACCAGCTTTTTCAGCAATAAACTTGGCTGTTAGTGGATTGTCACCAGTCACCATGACTGTTTTGACACCCATTTTTTGGAGACGTTCGAAACGCTCTCGTATACCTGTTTTAATAATATCCTGTAATTCTACTACACCTACAATTTTCTCGTTTTCAGAAACCACGAGTGGGGTCCCACCGTTAGTCGAAATGGTATTTACGCGTTCCACTACTTCGTTTGGAAAGCTATTGCCGGCCTGTTCAGCTATTTTTTTGATGGTGTCAAATGCACCTTTACGAATACGTCCACTTTCACAATCGATGCCTGAGCTTCTTGTTTCTGCTGAGAACTTAATAAAAGTGAATTTAGAAGAGGAGGTAATTTGTTTTTTTAGTTGTTCAGCATTTACAGCGTGTTGCTGCCCCAATTCAACAATGGATTTTCCCTCGGGTGTTTCATCGGCGATGGAGCTTAAAACAGCACATTGAATAAAATGTTTTTCATCCACGTCGTTGGTGGGATAAAAGTTTGTTGCCTTTCTATTTCCAATGGTAATGGTGCCTGTCTTGTCTAGGAGTAATACATCAATGTCGCCTGCTGTTTCTACCGCCTTCCCTGATTTGGTAATAACATTGGCTCGCAAGGCGCGGTCCATTCCAGCAATGCCAATGGCTGATAATAAGCCGCCAATCGTGGTTGGAATAAGACAGACGAACAAGGAAATAATGGCCGCAATACTAATGGGCGTTTTGGCATAAGCAGCAAAAGGTTCCAGGGTTACACAAACAATAATGAAAATCAGCGTAAAAGCAGCTAATAAAATGGTCAAGGCAATCTCATTGGGGGTTTTTTGTCGGCTTGCACCTTCCACCAGTGCAATCATTTTGTCTAAAAAGCTTTCTCCCGGCTGGCTGGTGACGCTAACTTTTATTTTGTCTGACAGTACTTTAGTTCCGCCGGTGACGCTGCTTTTGTCTCCCCCAGCTTCGCGGATTACGGGTGCTGATTCTCCTGTAATGGCACTTTCATCTATACTGGCTAAGCCTTCCAGAATTTCACCATCTGTAGGGATAGTATCTCCCACCTCACAAAAGAAAACATCTCCTTTTTTTAGCTGAGATGACGGTTTGGTGAGCTGGGTTCCATCTTCCAAGATTACTTTGGCAGGGGTATCCTCTCGGGTTTTGCGTAAGCTATCGGTTTGTGCCTTACCTCTGGCTTCGGCTAAAGCCTCTGCAAAGTTGGCGAATAATACAGTAATTAATAAAATTAGAAGGATGCTCAAGTTGTATGAAAAGCCAGGTGTGCTATGCGTGTTAAAAAAAGAACAAATGGTTTCGATAAGCATCACAGCTGTACAAATTTCGACGACAAACATGGTCGGATTTTTGATCAGCAAACGGGGGTCAAGCTTAATAAAAGATTGTTTGATTGAATCTTTGATAATGTAGCTATCCGCTAAAGGAGTTTTTTTCATGGGGAGTGTTTAGGAAATTAACGTAAAATACTCAGCAAACGGACCTAGTGCCAGGGCAGGGAAAAACGACAAGGCAGCAATAATAAGGATGACAACAAATACCATCGTTCCAAAGATTGATGTATCTGTTTGCAGTGTACCCGAGCTTTCTGGAATATATTTTTTTTGTGCCAGTAAGCCTGCAATGGCTAGTGGCCCAATGATGGGGATATATCGGGTGAAAATCATGATGATTCCAGTAGATATGTTCCAGAACGGGTTGTTGGCTGATAGACCAGCAAATCCACTGCCATTGTTTGCTGCACTGGACGTGAATTGATACAACATTTCCGAAAAGCCATGATAGCCAGGATTCCCAAGCCATCCACTTGCTTTTCCATTGAACCAATACCCCATTGCCGTGTCATGTGCTGTAAAATAGGAGGCTAGAGCTGTCCCTGTCAAAATCATTAGTGGATGAAGAATCGCTACAATAGCCGCTATCTTAACTTCTCTTGCTTCTACTTTTTTGCCTAGAAACTCAGGGGTTCGGCCAACCATTAGCCCCGAGATAAATACAGCCAAGATGATAAAGACGTAGAAATTGAGAAACCCTACGCCAACACCACCATAAAGGGAATTAATCATCATACCCAGCATAGCTAGCCCGCCTGTTAGAGGTGTTAAACTGTCGAGCATGCAATTGGCCGATCCATTGGACGTAACTGTGGTGACTATAGTCCAGAATCCAGATGCGGCGGAGCCTATACGGGTTTCTTTACCTTCCATACTTCCTCTTGTTTGGTCGATGCCCATACTAGTAATTGCAGAGTTCCCCTTCATCTCCTGGACCACGGCAGGAACGACTAAAATGATAAAACCAATGGTCATCACTCCCAAAACCATCCATGCTAGCTTTTTGCGACTCAAATAATGGCCTAAAGCAAAAACCATAGCAATGGGAATTAGAAAGATGAGTATGCACTCGACTGCATTGGTCAGGTAGGTTGGGTTTTCTAGGGGGTGTGCCGAATTGGTTCCAAAAAATCCACCCCCATTGGTAGCGCATTGTTTGATAGCGATAAATGCTGCAGCAGGGCCTCGGGACACATCCATAGAAGTTCCTTGTAGGCTGGTGTGGTGTGCTTTCCCTTCCCAAGTCATTGGAACTCCATTAAATATCAATACAATGGCTGCAATAAAGGAAATAGGAAATAAGACTCTGGTGCAGCTCTTTAGGAAATAATTATAAAAGTTGCCTAATTGCTCAGTTTGTCTTTCTTTCATGGCGTTAAATACCATGGCACAAGCAGCCATTCCTGTTCCCGCACTGACAAACATGAAAAACATAAGTCCGGCTATTTGTCCGAGATAGCTTATTCCTGTTTCGCCTGAATAGGACTGTAAGTCACAATTGACCAAAAACGAAATGGTTGTATTAAAAGCCAAATCAGGGGACATAGATGGATTTTTGTCTGGATTGAGTGGTAGCCAACCTTGATTCATTAAAATAAAGAAGCAGAGAAAGAACCAGAGCAGGTTAATTGTTAGGAGGGCATAGAGGTGTTGTTTCCAATTCATTTCCTCACTCGGATCGATGCCACTGATCTTGAAAAAAAAATGCTCGATCGGGTTAAAAATAGGATCCAAAAAGGTTTGCTCACCAGCATAAATTTTGGCAATGTATTTTCCCAAAGGTACTGCCAAGACAACAGTCATGAAAAACATGACCACGATACCAAGAATTTCTGTATTCATTTTGTTTTGATCGATTTAAAATTTTTCTGGTTTGAGTAGTACATAAACCAAGTAGCCAAAAACTACTAACGATAAAATAAGGAGTGCTTCCATAAGTGGTTAGAATTTTTCGAAGAAATCAACTGATTTGAAACAAATACCAAACAGCACTAGTGTGAGGACGATGAGCATCAATGTAGCCATAGAATGATTCAAAATTAATGGTTGGCTTTTGCCAGGTATTTGGCATGTTCGCCAATTAAAATACATAGCAGGATGAATCGTATAAATCTGATACTTTTTTTTTAAAGAAGAAAATATATTTTTTTATATATATAAATTTTTTATTTAAAAATAATTTATTTAAATCTAATATATTATTGTTATTTATGTTTAAGAATTGAAATTTCTAAATAGAAGAGTCTCGTTGGAGTTAGGGAGGAAAGATGAAAAAGATTTGGGTATTATCAATAACGCTGTTATTTGTGATGTTGATGGGTTATTTGAGGTGTAAGAAAGATTCGCCAGCATCTTCTGGTGGTGGGGATACTGGTGGTGGTAGTCTGACAGGTACAGGAGGGGGCAGTCTTACTGGCACGAATGGCGGTGGAACTGTTTTCTGTAGTTCGTGTGCAAGTACACATACCATCAATGTATCTCCGGGGGGATATTGTATCTCACTGCAAATGGATCAGAATGAATATAACAGCTGGATTAATAATTACTATGGTACAGGGGGGTATCACGACAATTCCAAACGTGAGGCGCTGATAAATGATATTTATGCTAAGTTTAATCATCAGGATCCTTTCGATTTTATTTTCCTGATGATTAATAATACCTCAACTAATCCACCAAATAATAGTTGGCCATATGGTGAGCTACTTCGAGTTTCCAATAATGTGAGTGGCATTGGATTATCTATTGATAATAGTCAGTGTGCACTTTATGGATCTGCTGGCAAACTCAAGTCGGTGATGTCTTTATGTAATACACGAGCACTTACTTATGGCCCTTCATTACATGAGATCATGCATACTTGGGGTAATTTTATTATTCCAACACAAGATCTTGATGCGTCTGGGAATACCATACCTGGTATGCCTCATTGGGGTATCTCTGGAGCCGATGTGAACCCTCGATTAGGTGGAGCTAAAGAAAGCGCCATTGTAGATTTAGGTTCAGGTGTTTACCAGCTTATAGGAGGGCCGCGAGGTAATGATGGAGGGTACTCACAGATGGAGCTTTATTTGATGGGTATGATTCCCTTGTCAAGTGTACAGCCTTTTAGTGTATTCAGTAATGTGAGAAATCCAAGTCATGTAACGAATGGTGTTCAGTTTAGTGGCACACGTAAAATTTATCAGCAGGCGGATATTGTTAGTGCAGCTGCAGCTGTTGCCAGTGGTAGTGGTACTCGGGTTCCTTCTAGTGATACTTCTCAAAAGAGCTTTAGGCTTCTTTTGGTTATTCTTACACCAACACCACTTACCGCTGATCAATGGACGGCCTTTGATCAAGCCTCCGAAAACTTTGGTCGCTATCCGGCACATAATGACAATTACCCAGGAGTCTATAATTTTTATGAGGCAACGGGTGGACGTGCTACCATGCAAACGGGCAATCTGAAGTAGTTTTTAGGGGCTCTTGCACCGTTCAATTTGCTATTGGGATAGAAGATAGAATATTACGGCAGCTCTTGTTAGTAATGAAAATAATGAACCCTGACCTATCAGGTTTTTTTATTAAGAGCAAAATAAAATAAACTTTAAACAAGCTCTAAGCAATACTCCGGATTGTTTTTGATGGTCCTTCGATATTATTCTTCCTACCTTAGTGCAAAATATATTTTGCATGTCGAAAAAGAAATCCAGCCATTTACATTTAATACTCACTAAACTCATTCTGGATGTATTTGAAAAATCGGAGCATACGCTTTTAAATTATAAGCAAGTAGCAGCCCGATTAAATCTGAGTGATACAGAGAGTCGTGATGTAATTGCTGAAATATTAAAACAAGAAGCTAAAAAGGGTGTTTTAGCAGAACCTGAACGAGGGAAATTTATCTTAAAGCAGCTCAAGACTTATGTAACAGGTAAGGTGGATATGACTGCCGATGGCTCTGCTTTTATTATTACCGAGGACGAGTTCGAGGGGGATATTTTTATTGCTCCACGTAAGCTGCGCAACGCTTTGCATGGGGATGTGGTAAAGGCTTATATCTATGCTAAGACTAAGGGTAAAAATAAAGAAGGAGAGGTTGTTGAGATCATTCAGCGAGCCAAAATGGAATTTACAGGTATTGTCAAGCTCTCTGACAAGTTTGCTTTTCTCATTCCGGATGATCGGAAGATGTTGCACGATATATTTATTCCCATTGCGGAGCTTCATGGTGCAAAAAATGGAGAGAAGGCATTGGCTCAAATTACGGACTGGCCAGAAGGAGCAAGAAATCCCATCGGAAGGATTAAGCACGTTTTAGGTAAGCAGGGGGAGAACAATACTGAGATGACAGCTATTTTGGCTGAGTATGGCTTCCCTTTATCTTTCCCTGAGAAAGTTGAAAAAGAAGCAGATGCAATTTCTTATAGCATCAGTGAGGAGGAAATTGCTGGACGACGTGATTTTAGGGGCATTTTAACCCTGACTATAGATCCAGCGGATGCTAAGGATTTTGATGATGCCATTTCTTTCAGAGATCTTCCTGGTGGGAATGTGGAAGTGGGTGTTCATATTGCTGATGTATCACACTATGTCAATCCGGGGTCTGAGCTTGATAAAGAAGCTTTTGTGCGTGGAACTTCGGTTTACTTGGTTGATCGTGTGATTCCCATGTTGCCTGAGCACCTTTCTAATGGCGTGTGTTCATTGAGGCCTAATGAAGACAAGCTTTGTTTTTCGGCAGTATTTGAGTTGGACCAGCATGCTCGTGTGGTGGATCAATGGTTTGGTCGGACTATTATTCATTCCGATCGTCGTTTTAGCTATGAAGAGGTACAGGAGATATTGGAGGCAAAAACGGGGCCCTTTAGTCAAGTACTATTAGCACTTAATGATTTAGCCTACAAACTTCGCGAGCAAAAGTTTAAACATGGTGCCATTAGTTTTGAAAGTACCGAAGTTAAATTTCGATTGGATGAACAAGGCAAGCCTATCGGTGTGTATACCAAAGAACGAAAAGATGCGCACAAGCTGATCGAGGATTTTATGCTTTTAGCCAATAAAAAAGTTGCTGAGTTTATTGCCAAGAAAGCGAAAGGCAAACAAAAACTCACTTTTGTTTACCGGTCCCATGACCAGCCTAATGAGCAAAATTTACTTGGTTTTGCCCAGTTTGCTTCGAAGTTTGGATACAAAATAGATACCAGTGCTGGTCGGGAAACGGCTCGTTCGCTGAACCATTTAATGGCCGATGTAGAGGGTAAAGTAGAGCAAAATGTATTGACGAACTTGGCTATACGCTCGATGGCAAAGGCAGTTTATACGACTAAAAAGCATAGTCATTATGGCTTGGCTTTTGACTATTATACCCACTTCACTTCTCCCATTCGACGTTATCCCGATGTGATGGTTCATCGTTTACTTGCTCATTATCTTGCTGGTGGAAAGTCAGTAGATGAGGAGAATTACGAAAAAATGTGTCTTCATGCATCACAGATGGAAAAAAAAGCAGCTGATGCAGAACGGGCCTCAGTCAAGTATAAGCAGGCGGAATATCTACAGGATAATGTTGGGCAAAAGTTCCCGGGTATCATTTCTGGACTCACTGAGTGGGGAATGTACGTCGAAATCATTGAGAATAAATGTGAGGGAATGATTCGTTTGCGTGATATCAATGATGATTTTTACGTACTTGACGAAAAAAACTACTGCATTATCGGCCAGCGGAAGAAGAAGAAATATCAGTTGGGGGATGAAGTTTTGATTTTAGTCCGAAAAGTAGATCTGAGCAAACGGCAAATCGATTTTTTATTGGTGCAACAAGCTTAAATTAATGCATGCAGTAAATGATTTGTACCAGCTTGCCAATCAGGCAATAGCTCGGTCAGTTTATACACTGGGTCCAAAAGAATTGTATGAGCCCATTACCTATATGATGGATTTAGGGGGGAAACGTGTTCGCCCTATTCTATTATTAATGGCCTGTAGCTTATTTTCGGATGATTTGCAACAAGCAATGGATCCAGCCGTAGGTATTGAGCTATTTCACAACTTTACTTTAATGCATGATGACATCATGGATCATGCACCTACTCGAAGGGGGAAGCCTGCTGTCCATGAAAAGTGGTCGGATACGACGGCCATACTTTCAGGTGATGTGATGTTGATTGAGGCTTATAAGCGAATAATGTGTGTGGATGCTGCCATCTTACCGAGTATCCTTTCTATTTTCAACGATATTGCTGTTGGTGTATGCCAGGGTCAGCAAATGGATATGAATTTTGAAAGACAGGATCATATCCATGTGGATGACTACTTGGAGATGATTCGTCTTAAAACAGCGGTTTTATTGGGGGGGGCCTTGAAGATTGGGGCCCTTATTGGGGGAGGAAGTGGGGAAGATGCTGCGCTTTTATACAATTTTGGAGAGACGATAGGTATTGCTTTTCAATTGCAGGATGATCTATTGGATGTGTATGGTGACCCGGAGAAATTTGGTAAACAAGTGGGGGGGGATATTTTATCCAATAAAAAGACTTTCCTGTTGATCAAAGCTCAGGAACTTGCCGATGGTGAAACAAAGGAACAGTTGGATAGTTGGTTAGTCAATTCTCAGGCAGATTCCCAGCAGAAAATAAATGCAGTAACGGCTATTTACAATCGGCTCAATATTCGTTGTATTGTTGAGGAGGCTAGAAATAGTTTTATGGATCGTGCTTTATTATCGTTGGATCAGCTCCGAGTAAGTGAGGATAAAAAAGTAGGGTTAAGCAGTTTTGCAGAACAGATTTTAGTCAGGGAGAGATGATTGTTACGGATACAGCAAATATTTCCTTCTCATCAATTTATACTGCGAAAGTGCAGGTTCCCAGCTTAGGCGAATTTCCTCTTCGGTTTTATGGTTTATAATTTGTTCTCGAAGTGTTTCCGTTCCTGCTAATCGATCGAAATTACCCATTAGGTTATTTTGTTTGTAATCAAAAAATTTCTCCTTGAAGGGGTAGGCCTGGTAAAGTTCGATTAACCAGTTTAAGTTTAGCGTGGTTGCGTTTTGGAGTTTATTCATGCTGTATCGGCGCAAGTCGATTCCGTAGCAAGTGATATTTTGATGAAGGGGTGTTTCACTCATTCCCTTAATGCTAACTGGTGTGAAGCTAAAGCGATACTGATCTTTTAGTTCTGGATTACCCAATAGTTGGAAAGGGGTGTAAGTACCTCTTCCTAGACTAATGACTGTGCCTTCGAACAAACAAAGTGATGGATAGAGTAAAATCGCCCGTTGGCTATTCAAGTTAGGTGATGGGTTAATGGGTAGTTCATAAAATTTGTCATGGCGGTAGTTTTTTAGTTTGATGATCTTTAGTTTGCAAACAGCACCATTATTCAACCACCCTTCTCCATTAATCATTTGTGCGTATTCAGCAATGGTCATTCCGTGAACAATGGGGACTGGATGCATCCCAATAAAAGATTTCAACTTAGGATCTAACACGGGGCCATCGACATAAAATCCATTGGGATTAGGGCGATCTAGTATCATTAACTCCAATTTATTTTCGGCACAGGCTTCCATCACATAGTGGAGCGTGGAAATATAGGTGTAGAAACGAGCCCCCACATCTTGTATATCAAAAATCAAAATGTCAATACCGTTCAAGTCTTCTTTAGTCGGTTTTACCTTTTTCCCGTATAGGGAAATGACAGGAATATTTGTTTGGGGATCTACACTATTAGCGATTTGTGTGCCATTGCTAGCGTTACTGCGAAAACCATGCTCGGGACCAAAAATTTTCACGATACGAATGTCCAAAGCATGCAGGCTATCTACACTATTCTTTCTACCAATAATTGAGGTCTTATTGATCACCATCCCAACGTTCTTGCCTTGTAAATAAGGAATATATTTTTCGGTTTGATCGGCGCCTGTTTGAATCGGGCCTTTAGGTGGACCATTAATGGTGTTCACATCGATGTACCCGGGATGAGGAATACGATCTGGTATTGGATTAATATTCTGAGCAGATGCTATGATACTCCAAAAAAGGATTACAGAAAGAAAAGACAGTCGCATATATTAGAACTAGTTTAGATTTTGTTTGATTTAGCGCATAAATTCGGTATTTTGCTTCGACATTTGAGTTTTGTTCCATGTGTCGGTGGGTGTGTGCATCGGAGAAATCAATTTAAAAACAGTATGAAGGTATTAAAATTCGGGGGGACCTCTGTGGGCAGTCCTGAGCGAATGAAAAATCTACTGGATATCATTAGTCCGGAACTAGTGGATGGGCAGTTAGAAGAAAGGAGACTGGTTGTACTATCAGCTGTTTCGGGTACAACTAATCATTTAGTGGAAATAGCAGAAGCATTTTTAGCTAAAAATAAGTCTCAGGCTGCCACTTTAATTGCCGAAATTCATGCACATTACCATGTATTTATTCGTGAGTTATTTGCTACTGATAAGTGGTATAATAAAGCTAAGGATCTGATTGATTATCATTTTTCATTGCTTGCTTCTTTTAAAGAAGATGTTTTTACCTCTATCGAAGAAAAGGTTATTTTGGCTCAGGGGGAACTTATCTCTACAGCCCTGTATCAATATTATTTGAGCGAGTTAGGAGTAAGCTCGGTGCTATTACCAGCGCTTGACTTTATGAAGGTTGATGAAGATCATGAGCCAATGATCGATTATATAGGCGAGCATTTGCAGGTACTTTTAGAGCAATATCCCAATCAGAAATTATTTATCACGCAAGGCTATATCTGTCGGAATGCTGTTGGTGAGATTGACAATTTACGTAGGGGAGGGAGCGATTATACTGCATCACTCATTGGGGCTGCCATTCGGGCTGAAGAAATCCAAATATGGACGGATATCAATGGTATGCATAATAATGATCCACGAATTGTTAAAGGTACCCGACCCATTGCCCAGTTATCTTTTGAGGAGGCTGCGGAATTGGCCTATTTCGGGGCGAAAATTCTTCATCCACAGAGCGTATTTCCCGCGCAAAAGTATGCTATTCCGCTTCGCTTACTTTACACGATGGAGCCCAGTGCAGTAGGGACCTTGATTTCTGCGGTAAGTGAGCGCAATAAAATCAAATCAATAGCAGCCAAAGATGGAATCACCACAATCAGAATACATTCCAGTAGAATGCTGTTGGCTTATGGATTTTTGCGGCGAGTTTTTGAGATCTTTGAGCGCCATAAAACGTCTATTGATATGATTACCACTTCAGAGGTAGCTGTTGCTTTGACCATTGACGATATCCAGAAACTCCCTGATATACTAACGGAACTGAAAGCTTTTGGTCTGGTAGAGGTGGAACAAAATCAGACTATTGTTTGTGTGGTGGGTGATTTTTCTGCTGACCAGCATGGATATGCTTCGCGCGTACTTGAAAGCTTAAAGCATATCCCCATTCGCATGATTTCTTATGGAGCGAGTAACTATAATATATCCTTGTTAGTGGGAACGGCTGATAAAACGGAGGTGCTTCGCTCGCTACATAGTCGTTTATTCAACTAAATAGGTCTTCCTTTTGAATATGTTCAGTCAGAATATTGTATCGCGTTTTCAAGGTTTGGAAACACCTTTCTACTACTACGATTTAGCACTTTTGGATCGAACTTTGCTAGCCTGTAAAAGTGCAGCTGAAAAATATGGGTTTCATATCCATTATGCTTTAAAGGCAAACTTTAATGAGCCTATTTTACGGACGATTGAGCAAAAGGGGTTTGGGGCAGATTGTGTCAGTGGTAATGAAGTAAAAAAAGCGATTGAAATTGGTTTTGATCCTAATCAAGTGGTGTTTGCGGGTGTTGGAAAGTCTGATAAAGAGATTTTGGAAGCCTTAGCACTAGATATTTCTTGTTTTAATGTGGAGTCTTTGCAAGAGCTTGAGGTGATTAATGTTTTGGCCGGGCAAAAGAACCAACGGGCTAGGGTGGCTATTCGGATCAATCCAAATGTCGATGCGGATACCCATGAAAACATTACCACAGGACTAGATGAAAATAAATTTGGGATCAATCAGTGGGAGCTGGACGATTGTGTGAATATGCTCCGAAAATTGCAGTATGTCACTTTTGTTGGTATTCATTTTCACATTGGCTCACAGATTACGCATTTGGAAGTATTCAAGGACTTGTGTGTAAAGATTAATGAAATTCATCGCTGGTTTGATAAGAAAGGGCTTCCCCCAAAAGTTTTAAATGTTGGTGGTGGGCTTGGTGTAAACTATGATCATCCTGGAGATGAGCCCATACCTAATTTTGATGAATATTTTCAGTTATTCGATCGTTATCTCGAGCGTAAGTCGGGGCAGGCAATACATTTTGAGTTGGGTAGATCGCTTGTTGCGCAATGTGGTTATTTGATTAGCCGGGTGCTGTATATCAAGAATGGTCAAAAGAAAAATTTTATAATTCTGGATGCAGGCATGACGGAACTCATTCGTCCGGCATTGTATCAAGCTCATCATCAGATTGAAAATATTACTAAGTCTGGTGTTGGGGGGCTGGGGATGGTCAATTACGATGTGGTTGGACCGATCTGTGAGAGTACGGATCGCTTTGCGCAGAATTTATCCTTGCCCCGATCAGATCGTGGAGATTTGATAGTTATTCGAACTGCGGGGGCTTATGGCCAGGTATTGGCCTCAAGCTATAACTTGCGTGACCGTGTTCGGGCTATTTATTCAGATTGAGTGCTTGTAGACTTTTTGTTTATTTTGTGATGAGCTCGTTTAAAGTTTATCTTATGAAATTATGGCCAAAAAGAACCGAAAGAATCAAATCAAATAAACTTTAAATAAGTTCGATATGCAGTTTAGGGATGTGATTGGTCAAGAAAGAGTCAAACAGGATTTGGTTCGAACCGTGCTGGAGGGTCGGGTAAGTCATGCGCAATTATTTTTAGGCTCAGAGGGATCAGGGAGTTTGGCACTTGCATTGGCTTATGCACAATTTATTTCTTGTGAGGATCGAGGCCACGACGATAGTTGTGGCAGCTGTGCTTCTTGTAGAAAGTATACTAAACTCATTCATCCGGATTTACACTTTTCTTATCCATTTTTTGCCAAGCATAAAGATGATATTGCGGTTAATTTTTTACCTCAGTGGCGTCAGGTCTTTTTAAAAAATCCTTATCTGGACTTTGAGGAATGGCGTGCTCAGTTTGATGCCGATAACAAGCAGGCCAATATCAATATAGCCGAGTGTCATCAGATCATTAGAAAGCTGAGCCTAAAGCCATTTGAGTCGGAATACAAAGTGTTAATTATGTGGTTGCCGGAGTATCTGGACAAGGAAGGCAATATTTTGTTGAAGATTATTGAAGAACCTCCACAAAAAACATTATTTCTTCTTGTTGCTCAGGATCAAGACCAGCTGTTAAACACCTTGCTATCTAGGGTCCAGTTGGTGAAAATAGGTCGTTTAAGTGATCAGGATATTGAACGGTATTTAGTTGTGCAGCATGGCGTTTTGCAGACTAGGGCCATGCAAATAGCTTATCTAAGTGAAGGTAATTTGCAAGTGGCTCTGTCTCTTTTGAATGAAGCGGAGAGCGATTACTTTAATTTATTTTCCAATTGGATGAGGATTGCTACGGCGGATAAAGGTGTGCAAATCATTGATTTTGTGGAGCAGGTAGGTAAGATGGGACGGGAGAACCAGAAACATTTTTTGAGGTATGGTATTCGGTTGATGCGAGAGGGTATTCTCTTGCTTTCTGGAGCGTCTAATTTGGTGCGTTTACCTTCAGTCGAATTAACGTTTATTACCAAATTCAGCAGTTTCATTCAGCTCGATCAGGCGGAAGCTATTGTGGGTGAGTTGGAAAAAGCACATTATCATTTGGAAAGGAATGTTAACATTAAGATCTTATTTTTAGACGTATCTTTACACTTTGTTAAGATTTTGAAATTTCATACGCTCCCGCAAGGGACTCGTTATATATCTGCTTAAATTATGGGATGTGGAAGTTGTTCAACAGGTTCCTGTGTGCCTGCGGGCTGTAAAAGCAATGGTTCATGCTTGACCGGTGGGTGCAGTAAATTAGAAGTATACGATTGGTTGGCTCATATGGACATGCCATCTAATTATAGGCCTTTTCCTATTGTCGAGATTCGATTTAAGGGATCACGTAAAGAGTTTTATGTGAATCCTGAAAATATTTATCTCGAGGCGGGAGAGCTTGTAGCTGTGGAGACTTCCGTTGGAGGTTATGATGTGGGCCATGTTTCTCTTACTGGGGAACTGGTTCGTATGCAGCTGAAAAAACGGCGTGTCAATGTGGACGATGTGGTCAAAAAAATATATCGTAAAGCCACGGCTACTGATATTGATAAGTGGGATCAAGCCAAAAAGTTGGAATTTGATACCATGCACCGTGCGCGGGTGCTTGCTAAAGAATTGGGTTTAGATATGAAGCTTAGTGATGTCGATTACCAAGGTGATAAAACGAAAGCTACTTTTTATTATACCGCTGACGGGCGGGTTGATTTTAGAGAGCTCATTAAGCGTATGGCAGAGACCTTTCGCATTCGAATCGAGATGCGACAAGTAGGGATGCGACAGGAGGCCAGTCGTTTGGGCGGAATAGGTTCTTGTGGTCGTGAATTATGTTGCTCGACTTGGCTAACTGATTTCAAGACGGTTTCTACCGCTGCTGCTCGCTACCAAAATTTGTCGTTAAATACGTTGAAGTTAGCTGGTCAGTGTGGTAAACTGAAGTGTTGTTTAAATTACGAGCTAGATACTTATATGGATGCTTTAAAAGGTATCCCAGATCATGCCGATCAGCTCGAGACGGTCCTGGGAGTGGCTAAGCTTCAGAAGACAGATATCTTCAAAAAAGTGATGTGGTACAGCTATGCCGATGTTGAAGAATGGATTCCCTTGCAAGTTGAGCGTGTCAAACAGGTACAACAACTAAATAAAAAAGGCGTGAAGCCACCTGATTTAAATGAGGAGACCCTTGAGACAGAAAAAAAATCCAGTATAAAGAAACCCGATTACGAAAATGTGGTTGGGCAAGACAGTTTAACACGATTAGACGATAAAGTCTCTCGTAAGCGGGCAAATAAAAAGCGAAATAAAAAGCCTAAAGGTGCATCTGCTGCGATTACGGCAACGGCCAATCCTGTACAGGTTGCTGTAGAATCAGCCGAGTTGAAACAAATTCAGGCATCGACTGAGAATGAGTCTTCAAACAATCGAAATAATACGCGGCGTAAAAGTAGAAATGGTAAAGATCGTTCTAAACCAAAGCATGATGAAGCAAGGAAAAACTAAGTTTTATCTTTCAGTCGCATTTGGATTAATTGGGCTTTTGTTTTTTTCTTGCCAGAATACAGCTGTTTTGGTGGATGTGAATCAGAAAATAGATCAGCTTAAATGGAATTATTCAGATAAGGTTCGTATCCCTATTAAGGTAGCCGATACCAAAACTGGGTATTCCTTTTATCTCAACCTTCGGCATACGGGTGATTATAAATATTCCAACATTTTTATTCTCGTCCATCAAATTGGTCCTGGGGGTAAAAAGATATCTGAGCGTAGAGAATTTACCCTTGCCTTACAAGACGGGGAATGGCTCGGAAAGGGCTCAGGAAGTCTATATGCTTATCAAATTTGCTTTCGCAAAAATTATCACTTCTCTCAAAAAGGCACATATACTTTTGAGCTGGAACAGAATATGCGTGATAACCCGCTTCTTGAGATTTCAGATGTGGGGATTCGGATAGAAAAAGATAAAGATTAGTGCTCTATATTTACGTTTGATCAGACGTACTCCTTATGACAACGCTAATGAACGATAAGAAAAGCCAAAAATCTGCTAAAAAAGACCTTTATGAAGCTCCCGATTACTATCAGGTAGATGATCTATTAACCGATGAGCATAAACTCGTACGAAGTAGTGTACGTGATTGGGTCAAGCGAGAAGTAAGTCCCATTATTGAGAGTTATGCGCAAAGTGCAGAATTCCCTAAACAACTCATTAGAGGTCTTGGTGAAATTGGTGCTTTTGGTCCAACCATCCCGACCAAATATGGAGGAGCTGGGTTGGATTATATTTCCTATGGTTTAATCATGCAAGAGATTGAGCGTGGTGATTCGGGCATTCGATCCACGGCTTCTGTACAGGGGTCTTTGGTGATGTATCCGATTTATGCCTATGGCTCGGAAGAGCAAAAGCAGAAATATCTACCCCAGTTAGCCTCTGGACAACTGATGGGATGCTTCGGATTAACGGAACCAGACTTTGGTTCGAATCCGATTGGAATGGTCACCAATATCAAAGATAAGGGAGGTTATTATTTATTGAATGGCGCTAAAATGTGGATTTCCAATGCGCCTTTTGCAGATATTGCTGTGGTTTGGGCCAAGGATGAACAGGGAGATATTCGCGGTTTGATTGTGGAGCGGGGAATGAAGGGTTTTAGCACTCCCGAGACGCACGATAAGTGGAGTTTGCGCGCATCGGCTACCGGAGAACTGGTGTTTGATCAGGTTAAAATTCCTAAGGAGAACGTTTTCCCTGGTGTGAAAGGCTTGAAGGGCCCTTTAGGTTGTTTAAACCAAGCGCGCTATGGCATTGCTTGGGGAGCCCTGGGTGCTGCCATGGATTGTTATGATACGGCTTTGCGTTATTCCAAAGAGCGCGTACAGTTTGATCGACCAATCGGTGGATTTCAGTTGCAGCAGAAAAAGTTAGCAGAAATGATTACTGAAATCACCAAAGGACAACTATTGGTATGGCGTTTGGGGGTACTTCGCAATGAGAATAAGGCTACTCCAGCTCAAATATCAATGGCTAAACGTAATAGTGTGGAAACAGCACTTATCATTGCCCGAGAAGCACGGCAAATATTGGGTGGGATGGGCATTACGGGAGAATTTCCCATCATGCGTCATATGATGAATCTGGAGTCAGTGGTAACTTATGAAGGCACGCACGATATTCATTTATTGATTACAGGTATGGATGTAACAGGGCTGAATGCTTTCAAGTGAAGGGATAAGTTTGTAGTGAAACACTATCATCTTCATGAGCATGATCTCTCAATGCTTCATTTTGAAATCAATGAGGCAGGGCCCTATTGCCAGTATAATATAGATCATTGTTTTAAACCACATCGACATACCTTTTACCAAGTTATTTGGTTTAAATCTTCAGGGAAGCACTATGTTGATTACCAAGTCCTATATCATAATAAAGACACTATTCTCTTTATAGATAAAAATCAACTACATTATTTCTGCTCAGATTCAGAGAACAAAGGAGTTCTTTTTCATTTTGATGATGTATTTATTTCAAAATATGTGCTCAGTGCAGAGAAAAGATTTCTATATACTTTATTTAGTGGAATAGGGGATCGATGTATTAATTTGGGTGAAGTAGACACAATTAGGCTAAATCAATTGGTTAGCATACTTAAAGAAGAGATGCTAGAAAAGAAAAAATTTTTTCAACAACAGATAGCTTTAGTTTTTCAATCATTTTTATTGATTTTAGAGCGTTTAAAAAGTGATACTCAAGCTACTTCGACCAATGACCCTTTGAGAGATCTTGCTGTTACATTTAAACGGGCTGTTCAGGCACAGTTATCCGAGTTTAAGTCTTTAGATGATTATGCTCAAGGGTTAAATACCAACATCAAAAAGTTGACATTGGCTTCTAAAAAGTATTTTAACGATACACCTAACGCCATTATTCATCGGGAAAAGCTTTTAGAGTCTAAGCGCCTGCTCCTTAACTCGAATTTAACGATACAGGAGATAGCATACTCCCTTGGTTATGATCAACCTACTTACTTTATTAAAGTTTTTAAAAAGTTTTATAAAATGACGCCTAAAGCGTTTAGGGATACTATTGTTTAGCAAGTGAGCTTGCTAAGAGCTTATCCGTATTCTTTAGAGCGCTACGTTTCGCCCGGATTTTTTAGCATAAAAGTCCCACGTTGAAGTGTCAAAATCTGCTCCATTTCGCTCAAAATAATTTGCAATAGCTTCATATAATAAACTTTGAACAACCTTGCGCTAATTTGCCATACTATTCCTGAATGTTACTATTATCCCCTAATGATTCTGATCAATTTTGCTATTGAAATAAGATTCATTTAAAAAATAAATTACATAGTATGGCAAAGCAAGCGTTGATTGTAGGTGGTACCACAGGAATGGGAAAAGCCACTGTTGAACTACTTTTGAAAGATGGTGTTGAAGTAATTGTCGTGGGAAGAAAAGATCGGAATTTGTTAAAAGTTGAGGAAGAGCTTTCCGAGCTAGGAAGCGTTATTACTGTAGGATTGGATTTGTTTAATCTAACGGAAGTGCAGGCTTTCGCTTCCAATCTTGCTACTCAATTTCCTCATATCCAGTATTTGGTAAATGCAGCAGGCTATTTTAGCCCGAAAGCTTTTTTAGCACATACGGAAGAAGATTATGATATCTATCATCGTTTTAATAAAGCTTTTTTCTTTATAACGCAGGCGGCAGCTAAGGTTATGGCCAACAACAAATCAGGGTCTATTGTAAATATTGGCTCTATGTGGGGCAAGCAAGCCATTAAAGCTACGCCTTCATCAGCTTATTCAATGGCAAAGGCAGGTTTGCATAGTTTGACGCAGCATTTGGCCATGGAATTAGCAGAATATCAGATAAGGGTAAATGCAGTGTCTCCAGCAGTTGTTATGACACCAATCTATGAGAGTTTTATCGATAAAGATCGGGTAGAAACCACTCTACAAGGCTTCAATGATTTCCATCCTATAGGAAGAATCGGATGCCCTCCTGATGTGGCATCTGTGATTCATTTTCTCTTGACCGATCAAGCATCTTGGGTAACAGGCGCTATTTGGGATGTGGATGGTGGTGTGATGGCTGGAAGAAATAATTAGTGGACAAACAAAATACTGGCAAAATCTTGCCAGTATTTTCGATAGTAACAAATGTCAATCCTTGATATTTTCTTGCTGAGAAGTGCCGCCACTTGATAAAGCTTCTAAAATGCTTTAGCTCGCATGGTGTATATTTGTGCCGAAATAGGCTAACGTGAACATCCGGGAAATTTTAACGAAATATCAAGCAGATCCACGAGTGGTGTGGCTTTCAGATGTAATAAGTGCAAATGACCACTCAAGGATACACCTCAAAGGACTCATCGGATCGAGCGATTCGGTGCTGGCTGCTGCATTGTATCTTTTGCAGCAAAAAAATATGCTCTTTGTCTTTCCAGATAAGGAGGAAGCCGTTTATTTTCTGAACGACTTGGAGAGTGTGCTTCATCAGCCTATTTTATTTTTCTCTTCTTCTTTTCGCAAACCATTTGATTTTACGCAGATAGATAGTAGCTGTGTGTTGCAACGTGCCGAAGTGTTGAATGAGCTGAGTCATTCTACTAAACAAGGGAAGTTAATCGTCACTTATCCGGAAGCCCTAGCCGAAAAAGTGATTAATCGAACTACACTGGAAAAAAATACACTTCAGATCACTATTGGGAACAAATTGGGTATCGATTTTATCAATGAGTTTTTGTTGGAATATAATTTTGATCGGGTTGATTTTGTGTATGAACCGGGCCAGTTTTCTATTCGCGGAGGAATCGTTGATATTTTTTCTTTTTCTAATGATTTGCCCTATCGTATCGAATTTTTTGGGGATTTAATAGAAAGCATTCGCACCTTCGGAGTTGAAGATCAACTATCTGTTAAACAGCTAACGACTATTCATATCGTTCCGAATGTGCAATCCGATTTTTTGTCGGATGAAAAAATTTCCTTGCTTGAATACATACCTAGTGATACACAGGTTTGGATTAAAGGGATGGAAGATCTATTAGGGGTCGTTAAGACCGGTTATAAAAAAGCTGTCGATTTTTGGGATGCCTTACCTGCTGAGGATAAGAAGCAGAATCCGGAGTGGGTTGCGCCTAAACATTGTTTCTCTAATGAGAAGTTATTAGCGGATCACTTTCAGGATTTTACTTTGGTCGAGTTTGGAAAGCAGTTTTTTTATTCAGCGACTGAAACGATGCAATTCGATATCAAACCGCAACCTTCGTTTAATAAAGATTTTAAGCTGTTGGCTCATAACTTGCATCGAAATGAGGAACAACATATTCAGAATTTCATTTTTACAGATTCAGCCAAACAAGTAGAACGCCTTTACTCCATATTTGAAGACATCGACCAGTCGGCTAAGTTCATACCTGTGCACTTGTCTTTGCGCGAGGGCTTTATTGATTATGAGCAAAAAATCGCATGTTATACCGACCATCAAATTTTTGATCGGTATTATAAATACAAACTGAAGAAAGGATACGTCGGCACCGGGGCTATTACCCTGAAAGATTTGCGGGAGTTAAAACCAGGAGACTATGTTACCCATATTGATCATGGTATAGGCAAATATGCTGGTTTAGAAAAAGTCGAAATTAATGGGAAAATACAGGAGATGATACGCTTGGTGTATGCGGATGATGATCTACTGTATGTGAATATCAATTCACTAAATCGGATTGCTAAATATTCAGGCAAGGACGGCGGCCCCCCTAAAATGAATAAGCTTGGAAGCGATGTTTGGGAAAAACTCAAAAAAACGACTAAGAAAAAGGTCAAAGACATTGCTCGGGACTTGATCAAGCTCTATGCACTTCGAAAATCTCAGACGGGGAATGCATTTACTCCAGATACTTTTTTGCAGACCGAATTAGAAGCCTCGTTCATTTATGAGGACACACCAGATCAAGTAAAAGCAACTGCTGATATTAAGAAAGATATGGAAGCACCCCATCCCATGGATCGTTTGATTTGTGGTGATGTGGGTTTTGGAAAAACAGAGATTGCCATTAGGGCGGCATTTAAAGCAGTTGCTGATAGCAAGCAGGTAGCAGTTCTGGTGCCCACGACCATTTTGGCTTTACAGCATTTCAAAACATTTTCGTCAAGGCTAGTGGAGTTTCCCTGTAACATCGATTACATCAATCGATTTAAATCGACTAAGCAGATTAAAGAAACCTTGCAACGCTTGAGTGAGGGTAAAATTGACATCATCATCGGGACGCATCGTATAGTCAGTAAGGATGTAAAATTCAAAGATTTGGGTTTGCTGATTATCGATGAAGAGCAAAAATTTGGCGTGGGGGTCAAAGAGAAGCTGAAGCAAATTCGGGTCAATGTAGATACGCTTACCTTAACAGCAACGCCTATTCCACGAACACTTCATTTTTCTTTGATGGGTGCTCGAGATCTAAGTATTATCAGTACGCCACCGCCCAATCGTCAACCGGTAGTAACCGAGCTTCATGTTTTCAATGAAAAGCTGATCAAGGAGGCGATCGAATTTGAAATGGGTCGGGATGGACAAATTTTCTTTATTCACAATCGGGTGCAGGATTTGTTGCAGTTGGGGGGGGTGATTCGGAATCTAGTTCCTAAAGCGCGCGTAGGCATTGCGCATGGGCAATTGGATGGGGATGCTTTAGAAGATGTGATGCTCCAATTTGTAGATGGTCATTATGATGTGTTGGTAGCAACCACTATCATTGAAGCGGGGTTAGATATTCCCAATGCCAATACGATTATTATCAATCATGCACATCTGTTTGGTCTGAGTGATTTGCATCAAATGCGGGGTCGTGTAGGTAGGTCTAATAAAAAAGCTTTTTGTTATTTACTGAGTCCGCCACTATCGACGTTAACACCTGAAGCCAGAAAGCGTTTGAGTACCATTGAGGAATTTTCTGACTTGGGTAGTGGCTTCAATGTGGCTATGCGGGACTTAGATATAAGAGGCAGCGGAAACTTATTGGGAGCTGAGCAGAGTGGCTTCATTGCTGAAATTGGGCATGAAATGTATCATAAGATATTAGAAGAAGCTATCCATGAACTCAAGGAAGAGGAGTTTAAAGAACTCTTTAAGGATGAAAAACCACGTCCGTTTATTTCTTTCACACAAATAGATACCGATCTAGAAGTTTTAATTCCGGATGAGTATGTAAGTAATATCACTGAGCGATATAATTTGTATACCGAGATTGCTAAACTAGAGGATGAAATTCAGCTAGAGTTATTTGAAAAACAATTGACAGATCGATTTGGCCCTATGCCGGAATCGGTGCGAGTATTATTAAATACATGTCGTTTGCAATGGTTGGGTAAACAAATTGGATTCGAAAAGATATCATTTAAGCGATCGGTACTTCGTGGTTTTTTCACTACGAATAAGCAATCGCCCTATTTTGAAACGGAGCAATTTGTTGGGGTACTCCAGTTTGTACAAGCACATCCTAAGCTGTGTAATCTAAAAGAAGTTAAAAATACGCTTCGGTTATCGATTGATCATGTAAACTCGGTGGAAGAAGCTATCTTGATCTTGCAGAAAATTGCATGTAGTGATAAAGAGTATCACACTGGTTCAAAGTGAAATAATAGCTATCGATTTGTTAGCTGGAATGAGATAGTCAGAGTAAAGGTTGTTCTTACCGGGCTACCTTTAAATGTTCCAGGTATCCAGCGAGGGGAATGTTGTAATACACGTATGGCCTCTTCATTACACCCACTATCAATTCCATTGATAATTGAAATATCGCTTAAGCTTCCATCTTTTTCAACGACGAATCCAACATATACTTTGCCTTGAATACTATTTTCTTGTGCTTCGATTGGGTATTTCAAATTTGTGTTGAGATATTGTACCCAGGCCTGCTGTCCGCCTGGGAATTCTGGAGGGGTACTGACGGTATTGAGATCGTACAATTTATTTTCGGATGAAACGACTGTTGTCATTGAATTGTAGGGTTCTGTGGTATTTATAGAAGAGATGTTTTTTGTTTCGAGTTCTCTTAAAGAAATGATTTTTCCATCTTGAACGATCATTTCTATTTTAGAATCGCTGACTTCTTGTTTGCCTTGTGATGGTTTATAATAGCTCTGTCTCAGCATGTACGTAGCTGTTATTGAAGATCCATTTTGCTTGAATTCTAGGGATGAAACGATCCAGTTTTGCTGGAGGTGATGCATGTCCGCTAATCGTCTATTGTGTATTTCTTGGAGACGATCGAAGGTTAAATTATGATAGTTATAATAGGTCTGCGTTGGATTGGCAAAATAGCTCGGTGGGTCGAAGTATCCTTTATTTTGGTCATAATAAAAAGTATCGATGAATTTTGTTAACGAGTTTTTTATGGCTTGTTCACTCTCGCCCGAGTTGGAATTAAGTAATGTGCTATTGGCCTCGGTAGTTGAAGATAAAGAAGATGGTTGATTAGAGAATACTTTGCTGGGTTCGTCAACAAAGAAAGTAAGATACCCCAAAATTAAGATGATCATGCCTAGCCCAATACCAATATATAGTAATGATCGATCTGTATTTGAGCGCTTAAATTGGTCTTCCATAAGGTTTGTTATTTTTTGCTAAGATGATGTTTCTATTGGCCTATAAAGTTATACTGTTGGATGGAATTCTTCCAATTCAGAAAGTACATGAGCAGTCATTTGATTTGACAAGTGATGTGTGTTAATTTTTGTGAGTAATATTGTGTTTAAAATTATTAATTGTTAATTTATTTTATTTTAAGATAAATAAATAGTTTAAAATGCTTAAATTTGGTATAGAAGGGAAGATAAGTTCCATTTGTTGGACTATTAATGTGTGTATTTATGAAGAAGTTGTTTTATCTAATCATTTTGTTGGCCCTGTCGGTGACGGTTTATAGTCAGTCAGTTACTCCCTCTACTGTTTTTGATCAAAATCCACGTTATAAGGAAAGTTTGGAGCGTTACTCAAAGATGATAGATTCCTTGATTTCCTGGCATGGGATTACCATACAGCATACTTATAAGGCTTACGACTGGCGTGAGGCTAGAGATGCACGTAGAGAGCAGCGTAAATTATGGCGCCATGAAGAAAGAATGAATAGAAGCTACTATAATGATTATTATTGGCCGGACTATTATCCATATCGGGGTTATAATTATTATTATCCCAACTACCGTTATCCTTATTACAATCCTTATTATAATCCCTATGGACCTCGTTGGAGAAGATACCATTTTGGTGTAGGTATGGGATACTCTTGGTAGGTAATTTGGTATAAAAAAGATTGATTCATAAGTTTAATAGATCATTAGAATATTTTATATGAGATCAAAACAATCAATGGTGGCTATCGCCATAGTAATGGTAGTCGTTCTTGCAGTTTCATGCTCACGAAGAGTAACACGTATTGATCCTTCTCAGCAAGTGGATATCAGTGGGAATTGGAATAATACAGACTCACGTCAGGTTGCTGAGCAGATGACGGGTGATATCTTAGTTGCTCCATGGCTTACTAATCATTTAAGTGATCATGAGGGTAAGAAACCAGTAGTTATTGTAGGCTTGGTGGAAAATAAAAGTCACGAACGGATTGAGGCTGAAACTTTTATTAAAGAACTTGAACGCACATTTACAGAGTCACAGAAGGTACGTTTAGTACAAGGGGGTAAAAAGCGAGAAGAGCTTCGGGCTGAAAGGGCAGATCAGCAGACTAATGCTTCTGTTTCAAGTATGAAGAAATTTGGGCTTGAAAATGGTGCTGACTATATTCTTCAAGGATCAATCAATTCTATAGTTGATGCTTTAAATAGAAAAAAGGTAGTCTATTATCAGGTTGATCTTCAATTAACAAATATCGAGACAGGTGAAGTGGTATGGAATGGGGAGAAGAAAATTGCTAAGTATGTAAAAAATTGATGTTACTATCTTTAGTTTGTTGATAATCTTGATCTTGTAAAATTAAACTCAAAAACAATCACTCAAAATAATTTTAAACCGATGAAAATCGTAAAAAAAATCTTATTAGGAGTTTTAGCTGTAGTGGTTATTTTATTGATTATAGGGCTCCTTATGAAAAAGGATTACCATGTAGAAAGGGAGGTCGTTATTAATAAGCCTGCATCGGCTGTTTTCAATTATATTAAATTTTTGAAAAACCAGGCTAATTATAGTGTTTGGGCAAAAATGGATCCTAATGCGGAAATGAAATTTAATGGTGTTGATGGGACAGTGGGGTTTATCTCTGCGTGGGATAGTAAAGTAAAGAACGTGGGTGCTGGGGAACAAGAGATTAAGGCCATAAAGTTTAACGAGAGGATTGATTACGAGTTACGCTTTAAAAGACCATTTAGTTGCACTGATAAGGCATACATGATTACTGATAGTATTTCTGTTACGCAAACCAAGGTAAAATGGGGTGTTGACGGAAAGATGCATTACCCTATGAATATTATGCTGCCTATGATGAATATGAATAAAATGTTGGGTAGTGATTTACAAAGTAACTTGAATAATCTTAAAGTTCTTTTAGAGAAATAAACCCACTGACTTATTTGATTGCTTTTCCTTTCATGGTTTGGGCGATTGCTTGATCCATTACCCGCTCTGCAAAAGGGCGGGTAAATTCGTTTAATTGGTTCATGTTTTTTAAGATTAAATCTTTATTTCCTGAATTTAAAGTATCCTTAAGCGATTTGATTAAGTGGGTTGTTCCTTCTATTTCAACTTTGTGTAGTGTATGTTGGTGTTTACTAAGAAATTGTTCGGTGATATAAACCATTTGTTCTCCCTCTGTTCTGGCTTCAATGAGCATGCGCTGATTGATGTCTTCTCCAGCATGTTGGATACTTTCCAATAGCATTCTTTCTACTTCTTGATCCGTTAAGCCGTAGCTTGGCTTTATTTCCACTTCTTGTTTAGTGCCTGATCGCAGTTCATGTGCTTGTACTGTGAGTATGCCATCTGCATTCAATAAAAAGTGAATATCTACTTTGGGCAGACCAGCGGGCATAGCTGGGATGTTTTTTAAGTCAAATTCAGCAAGTTTTCGATTTTCTTGGACCAAGTCACGCTCTCCTTGGTAGACTGCAATTTTCATGTTGGCCTGTCCATCGATTGAGGTGGTGTATTGTCTGCCTGCTTTGGTGGGTATTTTTGAATTTCTTGGAATAATGACATCCATCAATCCGCCCATGGTCTCTACGCCCAGCGAAAGTGGGGTGACATCCAGCAATAAAATATCTTTTCGGTTTCCTGCTAGGATATCAGCCTGTATGGCAGCCCCCAGAGCAACCACCTCATCTGGATTGAGCTGATCTTGGCCTGGTTTGCCGAAAAAATTAGCTATTTTTTGCTTAACTAGTGGCGTTCTTGTTGATCCACCAACGAGGACTACCTCATCAATATCGTTCACAGTCAATTGTGCATCTTGTAAGGCATTTTTACAATGATCGAGTGTTTGGTTGACTTTTGGGGTAATCAAATCTTCAAAAGTAGTTTTGGTGATGGCGCAAGGAATGTTGCCTACCAAGCCATTGAATATATTTTGTGTGCTTAGTGCTTTTTTAGCTTCTTCGGCTTTGAGGCGTAATTGTTGAGCTAGTTTTTGATTGAGAAATACCTCTGTATGATTCAGCTTGTTTTGCTCGATCCAGTAATTAACAATGGCGCGATCGAAATCATCACCACCTAAAAAAGTATCACCACCAGTTGATAAGACTTCGAATATGCCATTTTGTATTCGAAGGATCGACACATCAAAGGTTCCGCCACCAAGATCATATACAGCTATGGTTTTTGTTTCCTCTGAATTTAATCCAATACCATAGGCTAAACTAGCCGCGGTTGGTTCGTTGACGATGCGCAAGATATCCAAACCTGCTAGCTTTCCAGCATCGCGTGTAGCTCCGCGTTGACTATCGTTAAAATAGGCTGGAACAGTAATCACAGCTCGTGTAATTTTAGTCTTTAAAGCATGCTCGGCTCTTTCTTTTAGCTCTTTTAGTAGGAGACTGGAAAGCTCTATTGGGGTATAAAAAGTATTGTCTACTTGGATACGTACTAAGCCTTCCGTTCCGTCGTCAATAATTTTATAGGAGAAAAAATCAGCATGGTCTTTAATATCCTGGTATGATCGGCCAAGCAAACGTTTCACTGAGAAAATCGTATGTGTTGGATCTGTAACCAAAAATGTTTTAGCCTCATTGCCTACCGTTAGGCTACCATCGGCATTAAAATGAACTACTGAGGGAACAAGTACACCCTTTCCCGTATCATTGATCACTTGTGGGTGTCCATCTGGATTAATGAAAGCGATCAAACTATTTGTGGTACCCAGATCAATACCTACCACTAAATCCTCTTTCTGGATTGAACCTGTTGCAATATTAATAGAAACTTTAGCCATAACACGTTTTCTCTACAAAGTTCAAAGGTAAAGGTTTAGAACGGTTAGCCAATGTGAGTGGCCTCATAGGTGTAGGTATGAGCTAACGCCTATTGTTTTTTATTACTTTTTTGGGGGCGATGAATTGATCATCTTGATCTGATGGAGGGTTTTTTAGTGGGATGTCTTGGATAAACTTGCACTGACCATGTGCTAGTTTAAAGCCATCGTAAGACATGTCTGGGCCATAAAACTCAGGTTTTTCTACTAATTTTTCATCCTTGGGAGCTAAATGATCGAATACAATTAATTCTTGTTCAGGTAAATAGTTGAGCATCATTGTCGAACTACTTGTATACTCAAAGATGATCCGTTTTTTGTTCGCATAATTTCCTCCACTGAATATAGGCATGCCGAAGTAAGCTTTATTGTCTTTGAAATACAGAATATCGATAATTTTTTTGGTGGTTTTGATCGTATTTCCCTTCCAGCCCAAGAGGATATAGTAGGGTGTTGATGCATCAGTAGTTACTGGAATAATCTTATAGTATTGTGCACCGTACCATTGATCATTTGTCGTGATGGTATCGGTAGGATGTTTTAAATTGGGTGTATAATCTATCAATGGATATAGCTTCAATTTATCGTCAGTGCTATTCATCTGAATAGTACCATAATATCGATAACTACCATCATCATTGAGTACATGCCAAGTGAATAGCCGAAAACGACCATCAGCTGATTGGGTGATTGATATGGACTTTAGTGAATCGAAGCCGTACTGGAATGAATGCGGACTTTTTAGTGCACTAACCAAAGTTTTGATCAAGGTGTAGTTCGCATTATATCTTTCAGGTCCAATTTCACCATGAGCAACCCGTTCACTTAGTTTTTTTAAACTGTCTTGCCAAATTTTTAATGATTGAGTGCCATCTTTTAGTGTCGGATGTGGTTGTGCCGATGCGGGCGTGAATACAGTAATGTAGCTAATTAAGCCTAGGGATAGGATGATGATCAATCGATTCATAGGATCATGTTTTCGATAACTAAGGCACTTGCTCCCCCACCTCCATTACAGATTCCTGCAACACCAATCTTGCCTGAATTTTGTTGTAATACATTTAATAGGGTAACCACAATGCGTGCGCCAGATGCTCCTAGTGGATGCCCTAGAGAGACAGCCCCACCATAAACATTGACTTTTGCAGGGGCCAGGTGGAGTAGTTTGTTATTGGCTAATGAAACAACAGAAAATGCCTCGTTGATTTCAAAATAGTCTACATGGTCGATTGTCAAGTTTGCTCTTTGCAAAGCAAGGGGGATGGCTTTGGCAGGAGCCGTGGTAAACCACTCAGGTGCTTGTTGTGCATCTGCATAGGCAACGATTCTAGCAATTGGGTTTAGCCCAAGTTCTTTTGCTTTGTCTTTGCTAATTAAGACTAGTGCTGCAGCTCCATCATTGAGGGTCGATGCATTGGCAGCCGTAACCGTTCCATCTTTTTTAAAAACAGGCTTTAGAGATGCCATTTTTTCAAAGGAAACAGAGTGAACCTCTTGGTCATCGGAGATAAAGGTTGTGACTCCTTTTCGATCCGTAATTTCTACAGGTATGATTTCATGCTTAAACTTACCCGCAGTTTGTGCGGCTTGAGCACGTTTATATGATTCAGTTGCATAAGCATCTTGTTCTTGCCGGCTAATGTGATATTCTGCTGCACAAAGTTCTGCAGCAGAGCCCATGTGATAATTGTGGTATACGTCCCATAATCCATCTTTTACCAAGCCATCAATAAGTTGCCCATCTCCTAATCGGTAACCACTGCGGGCTTTATCTAAATAGTAGGGCACATTACTCATACTTTCCATTCCCCCAGCAATGACAATATCATTCAACCCGAGGGCAATACTTTGAGCGCCTAACATAATTGCTTTTGTTCCGGAAGCACATACTTTATTAATTGTAGTAGCAGGAATGGGGGGGAGGTCAGCGTATTTAGCAGCTTGTGTCGCGGGTGCTTGTCCCACATTAGCTGATAAGACGTTTCCCATAAAGACCTCTTGTACTTCATCAGCTCGGATGCCAGCTTGTTTGACAGCAGCTTTGATAGCAGCAGCACCCAGCTTGCTGGCCGACAACGAAGATAATGACCCTCCAAAGCTGCCAATTGGTGTACGAATGGCAGCCAATATATATACCTCTTTCATAGAATTTTAGAACTGTTTAACGAGTTGCAAGTTAGGGATTTGGGTTGATATGCATTTGAAGTTTTTGTCATATTTATTGAACAAGAGAGCCTGTTTATTGAAATAAATTATTTATTTTTAATTATACTTTAATAATACAATATACTATTGTGATGGTTTGTTAGACTATTTATTTGAGATACTGTATGTCTAAAAAGAGAACGAATTATGAGAGTTATAGGGGAAAGTCATTCCGATCTAATGAAACGCTATCCAGGTTTGTATCAGGTGGCCTCACAGCCCATCGCTCCCAAGCCTAAAAAAGAGAGTTTTAGTAGGAAGTGGGATAAATTTATGGTTCGGTACCAAGGAGCGTTTGGTAAAGCGGGGGTGGAAGATGCTATGAGGAGATTAGGCGCAGATGCCCCTGTCCATTTTTATGCAGGTAAGATTAATCGTGTTTCATTAGCACCTGGTGATATTTTTATTCAGTACAATAGTAGCAGGAAGCATAACCCTCATAAGTTACCTCAGCTTTTAACCGGTAATTTTAAGTTTTCGAATTTTACACATGGTGGATTAATTGTATCTAATACTGAGCTGATTCATGCAGGAGCACCTGATGCCGAGGATGTAACTAATGAGACCCCGTTACATAAACACTATATTGATGATATCTTTAATGCAAAGCGAGAGTATCGTATTTTCCGTCCGCGGAATAGAGAGTTGGCTAGTAAGATGGTTGAGCTAGCAGTCGATCTATGTGATAATCGCTATATTCCTTTTGCTGGTATTGTCATGCCCTCTAAGGAAGATTTGAAAAAAGGTATTAAGGGTATTACTGACTTTCTGAAGGAGGCACGTGCTTGTAAGGGAGATAGGGCTATTTTTCGTTTCTCTAGAAAAGCTAGGCAAATCAAAGATTGTGAGCAGTTACGCAAGGAATATAATGATATGATCGGTGTTGATTATGCAGTACTTGATCAATATGCAAGGCAGCTTGAAATAGATATGTTTAATGATCTTGCAGCTAAAGGGATTGATATCTATGCACTAGATCCCAATGATATGGATTATCTCAGAGCATGGCATCATGAACAGGTAGAAACGTTTAAGGTGGAAAATTATGCAAGTACCAAGCGGTTTCTATGTACGCAATTTGTGGCATGGGTTATACAGCTTTCTACGGTTGTTCTTCATGAAATGAATCCTATAAGGTTTCCATTAGATATTGCTAATGTACTGCCTATTCGGGATACAAAGGCTATACCAGCACGTTTAGCGCGACTTTTAACCAAGAGTCCCCATTTTATTGAATTTAAGAGCGAGGAATCTTATGGGGTGCCGCTTGTCGATCCCGTGCCTATTTCTGGCGTTGCCCTTGGCTTAGTCGGGGAGATTGGCGATACTGACTTTTCTCCGCCTCTTCAATCTGTACCAGCAGGAAAGACTTTGGATGACATATTTAATGAGCCAATGCCGGCAGGTTTGCAGGCACCCATTGTTGGTGTTCCACGAGTACCACCACCTATACCAACTGGTACTTCAATTTTGGATCAGCATATTCCGGCTGGGCTGCAAGCGCCGCTTATACCAATGGTGCTCGGTGGAATTCCTCCTGTTAAGAAAAAAAGACAGGCTCCATTACCCCCTCCGCGAGTTGGACCCAAAAGACAAGCACCATTACCTCCGCCATTTATTGTTTGAAATTTTAGTTTTTGAATAAACTTTAAACAAGCCCATGAGGTAGTTTATTGAAAAGTTGAGGATGGTAGAATAGCTGAGTTAGCTGTGGGGTTCTTTAATGGACTATTTAAAAAAATAAGTATGATTGCATAATAATTCTATAATTAGATTAGATGGATATTCAGTCTGTTTTTCAAGCGGCTCGTGCAGTGCAAAAGAATGCTTATGCGCCTTATTCTAATTTTTCTGTAGGCGCTGCCCTACTGGGAGAGTCGGGTCAAATTTTTACAGGGTGTAATGTGGAAAATATTTCTTATCCATTGGGCTTATGTGTCGAAAGGTCAGCTGTTGCTTCTATGATTGCTGCAGGAGAGCGAAAGATCAAGGCAATAGCAGTGTGTGTTCCAGAAGGTATAATAGATGGTTCTCCTTGTGGGGGTTGCCGACAAGTGCTCTGGGAGTTTTGTACTGTTGAGACTCTTGTTTATGTTATCCAGCCAATCGGTGATAATTATCATTTGTGGACTTTGGGAGACCTACTTCCTTTTGCATTCAAAAGCCTTACCTCTTAGCATTACTTAAGATTAGATTCTCCTAAGGGGCTTGTTTAAAGTTTATCTAATTTCACTCTTTTGATTCTTTTTGGCTGCAATTTCGTTGGATTTTTTGACCATAGTGCCCTGCTATGGCTCCAAAACTCGCCTCATCTCGCTCAAAAATAATCGGCAATAGTTTCATAAAATAAACTTTAAACAAGCTCAAGGTGTTTTATTTCTTCTAAACCCATTATTTAACATTAATTTAAGATTAATTATAAATAAAAATACGGATGTTTGATTATAGCTCCTTTACTCATCCGTATTATGAAGAAAACCTATTTATTATATCTAATAGTTATACTCTTATGCACATATGCTTGCAAAAAAGCATTAACTGAGCCAGAAGAGGGGAAAGTACAGGGATTTGTTGAAAGCACTAAAGGTACCTTACTATCCAGGGCTAGTATTGATGACTATATCACCAATATGATTCAAACAAAAGGGGAATTTAAATGGGCTGATGCAAGTGAAAATATAGTGTGGAGTGCTTTGAACAAGTCTGATAAAGTGTTATCGATAGGGTATAAGCCAGAAGTCTGGACAGTGGATGACGTTGGTGCTAAAATGCATACCATTAATCTTCAATCCAAAGAATGGCTGGATGCTAAACAACAAATATTACAATTGGTTTTGGAGGAAGAACGAAAAAGTAGGCCTAACTTAAAAATAGTGGACTTAGAAGTTTGGCCAGAAAAATATTTACCTGTCATTTATGTATCAGCCCAATGTTTGAGTACTATTGAGACATTACGAGCTTCCAAATTAGTTCGCTATGTTGAACCGATTGGTTATTGTGATTCTACGCCCGTAAGGGCGGCAAAAAATCAAGGCAATAGTCTTAAAAGCGTTGATTGGCTTTTTAATTTTGGTTGCAATGGCGCCCCTGCTTATGCTGGACAACTCTTGCAAGACACCGATTATAGTTTAGTCTCTCCTTTAAGCAAAGCGAGTTGGAATTATGATTATCATCATATACAAGCCGGCTGGAGGGTAAGTAGTGGAAGGGGGATCAAGGTGATGATTATTGATACTGGATCTAGCGAGAGACAGGAGAACTTAGGCGCCAATTTTAATCAGGGGGAGTCTTATGGTCGCAGTATAGAACATTTGGTCACCTTGCCTAGTTACAGTCCTTCTGGTGCAAAAGAAATGCCGGATGATATATGTGGTCATGGGACTAGAATGGCTGGTATACTTGCTGCACCCCGAGGAGCTGATGGCAGTGCGTGTGGTATTGCTTATAATTGTGATTTGGTGACTGTACGGGCGGCAGAGAGTGTATTGTTAAATCAAAGTCGTGAGGTAAAAGGTGTTGCTGACGCTTTCAATTTGGCGGCTCATAGAGATGATATTAAGATAATTAGCATGAGTATGGGTTATATTTCTCATATATCTACTATTGCTGATGCGGTTAGAAATGCGGCTAATCGTGGTAAACTAATTTTTTGTGCAGCTGGCACATCCTCTACGTGGACAAGTTGGCTGCCGGTAGTTTTCCCAGCTAATATGCCGGAAGTAAATGCAGTGACAGGAATTAAAGATAATCTGAAGGAGAGATGTACTACTTGCCACGAGGGTCCAGAGGTAGATTTTGTGGTTGTTATGCAAAAGGGCGATAGTGGATTAGGGGCACTTACTTTAGCTTCCAATGGGTTTATGCCGGCGACAGTTGGGGGTTCATCGGCTGCTACAGCAAGTATGGCTGGTATGGCTGCCTTGGTTTGGAGCAAGAATCCTGAGAAATCAGCGGCTGATATCTTAACTACCCTTAGGCATTATTCTACTAATCCTACAAATAATATTAATTGGGGTTTTGGTCTTTTGGATGTGGGGGCAGCATTAGGTGTAAATTAGTAATGGGCTTACTTTAAAGCTTAATTATTTTTTGCTAAAACGTCTGCACAGTTCATTCCATCAATAGCTGCAGAAATGATGCCTCCAGCATATCCAGCACCTTCTCCGCAGGGGAATAGTCCCTTTACTTGTGGATGTTGGAGCGTTTTGGGGTCCCTTGGGATTCTAATAGGGGAAGAAGTACGGGATTCCACACCTACCAGAATGGCTTCATTCGTGTAATAACTTTTTCCTTTAATAGTTTGAGCAGACATTTTTTTTCCGAAGCGAGGTAAAGCTTTTTGAAGACGTTTGGTAATAAAATTGGGTAGGACCTCATCAAGTAGGACACTTTTTGTACCGGGTAAATAGGAGTTAGGGGGTAGATCTGTCGAAAGTTTACCCTGAACAAAATCGATCATACGTTGAGCAGGGGCTACAAGTTTGCCTTCCCCTGCTATAAATGCACGTCTTTCTATTTCCGCTTGAAATTGTAGTAGTCTAAGGGGATCACTATCAGTGCCTGGGACGTCAGTTAAGTCGATTTGCACTACCGTTCCGGAGTTGGCATAAGGATTATTTCGTTTAGAGGGGGACCAGCCATTCACCACGATTTCCTGATCAGTTGTAGCGCAAGGGGCAATAATTCCGCCTGGGCACATGCAAAAAGAAAATACGCCACGATCATCAATTTGTTCCACCAAGCTATAATAAGCAGGAGGAAGGTGAGGATCCCGTGTTTGACAATGATATTGTATCTGATCAATAATTTGTTGTGGATGCTCAATGCGTACACCCAAAGCAAATGGTTTAGCCTCTAGCTGAATATGTTTTTGATGAAGTAGATGGTAGATATCTCGAGCCGAATGCCCCGTAGCCAGAATCATTGCTGAGGCTACAAAGGCATCTCCTGTGGCTGTTTTAACTCCTTTGAAACAACCCATTTGGATTAGGATATCGACTACTTTGCAATCAAAATGGATTTCACCCCCTGCATTTAAAATACGTTCTCGTATAGCTGTGATGATCTGAGGGAGCTTGTTTGTCCCAATATGGGGGCGCGCATCGATCAAGATATCTTCTGAGGCGCCATGTGCAACCAATGTTTTCAATACATGTTGAATATCTCCACGTTTATTGGAGCGCGTGTATAGTTTGCCATCAGAATATGTACCTGCACCTCCTTCTCCAAAACAATAATTTGACTCGGGATTGACTATGCCCATTTTATTGATCGCTGCTAAATCGCGGCGACGGCGTTTGACGTCTTTTCCACGCTCCAGAATAACTGGTTTTAGGCCATGTTCGATGCAGCGTAATGCTGCAAATAGACCAGCGGGGCCTGCACCAATAATTAGAACTGGGTTTTGATCGCCTACATGAGGGTGCTTCACTGTGAATAGCTCAGGAATAGGCTGCTCATCAATATAAACCTTGATCTTTAAACGATAGAGAATTTGGCGTCCCCGTGCATCAATTGATCGTTTCAGTGTTTGAATATGTGTAATTCGTGAGGGGGTGATTTGGAGGCGGTCGCCAGCTAGTGTTTTAATTATGTCTGCATCTAGATGCTGCTCAGGCGGGAGGGCCAACTCAATTTCTTTTATCATTATGCGCAAAATATGTTAGCCTGTTTTTTAAGCAAATGTATAGAAATTGAAACCTATGCTGTAAATTCACCGGTAAAATTTAAAAAGTCATGAAGAAGATAATTTACGGTATCGTTGGTTTTTTTGCACTGCTTTCCTTGAGTTCTTGTGGTTATAACACTATGGTCCAATTGGATGAGCAAGTGAAATCACAATGGGCGCAAGTTCAAAATGTATACCAGCGGAGATCTGATTTGATCCCCAATTTAGTTAATACGGTGAAAGGGGCTGCTAACTTTGAGCAAGGCACCTTGGTGAAGGTTATGGAAGCTCGAGCAAAAGCAACTGCTGTAACTGTTGATCCAAGTAAATTAACGCCAGAGTCAATTCAAAAATTCCAAGCGGCTCAGGGTAATTTATCCCAGTCACTAGGTCGATTGCTGGTTGCTGTAGAAAATTATCCTCAATTAAAATCTAATCAGAATTTTTTGGAGCTCCAGTCTCAGCTAGAGGGTACTGAAAATCGAATCACGGTAGAACGTCAGCGATTTAATGAGGTTACTCAGCAATACAATTCAACCATTCGCTCCTTCCCTAATAACCTGATGGCTTCTATGTTTGGATTCCAGCAGAAGGGATATTTTCATGCAGAGGCGGGGGCCGAAAAAGCACCCAAAGTACAGTTTTAACATGGCGGCTCTTTTTAGTGATCAAGAGCAAGCCCTTATTCAAAAAGCAATAGAGGCCGCAGAGCGTTCAACTTCTGGAGAAATACGCGTATGTGTTGAGAAAAGATGCAGTGAATCTGCACTTGATCGGGCAGGTGCGTACTTTCGGAAGCTTGGGATGGACCAGACACTTCAAAAAAATGGAGTTTTGATCTATTTAGCACTCCAGGATAAGAAGTTGGCCATTATTGGCGATTTGGGAATCCACCAGGTGGTTCCAGCTGATTTTTGGCATACGGTTAAAGAGGCAATGTTGAAGCTATTTAAACAAGGACATATGGCCGATGGTGTTGTGCTCGGTATACAAATGGCTGGAGAAAAACTTAGGCAATACTTTCCTAGTATAAGCGACGACCAAAATGAACTCCCCGATGACATTGTTTTTGCAGATGGTAATTAATATCTTGATAGCTAGTTTTACATGCTATTTTATTAAGTTGAAATAACAATGACATTAGCAATCAAAAAATTAACTTATCCCTTTTTGTTGGTCTTTATTTCTACTTTATTGTTTGCTCAGACTTTTCCAGAGAAATCGGATCATTTGGTAACGGATTATACCCATACCTTGTCTACTGAGCAAGCCGGCCATTTGGAGAAAAAATTGGTTGCTTTTGATGATTCTACTTCCACTCAAATTGCGGTTGTTATTATAAGATCATTAGAGGGGTATGAAATTGCTGATTACGGCGTCCGTTTAGCCCAAAAATGGGGAATTGGTCATAAAAAGAAGAACAATGGTATACTATTACTTGTTTCATTAGGTGATCGAAAAGTAACCATTGAAACAGGATATGGAGTTGAGGGTGCACTACCAGATGCCATTGCCAGACGTATCATCGAAAACGAAATCAAACCCAATTTCAAACAAGGTAATTACTACCAAGGCTTGGAGCAAGGCACAGACGCAATTATTGCCTATACCAAAGGGGAATATAAAAATGATTCGATACAAAAAGGTGGTTCTGCACATGGAGGGAGGGGACTCTTTTTGGTCATATTGGTAATCATTATTATCGTCATTATTGCCCGTATTAATAGAGGAGGAGGTAATGGAGGGTCCCAAGTGATAGGTGGTAGGGGCGAAGCAAGTCCATTATGGTGGATATTCTTGGGATCGATTCTGGGTGGAAGAGGGGGTAGTAGTGGTGGTTGGGGCGGATCATCAAATGATGGAGGTGGATTTGGTGGATTTGGTGGAGGTGGGTTTGGAGGGGGAGGCGCAAGTGGAGATTGGTAGTTTTGATTTAGGGGCTCTAATTTTATTTTAATATTCCTGTTTCAAAAGTCAATAATTTCATTTATATTCATGTAAAATAGATTGTTAAAATTTATGAAAGCATTTGTGTTAGGCCTTCTATTCTTGACAAGTAACATCATGTTATATGGGCAAAATAAAATTTCTGAAGGGAATATTACTTATTCCGTAGAGTGGAATTTGCCTGAGCAAATGCAAGAGATGCAAAGTAACTTCCCAACGGAGATTAAAGTATATTTTAAAGGCGATTCCTCGAGTACAGTCACAGAGTCTCAGATGTATTCAAGCAATTTTATTCTGAATCCTGTCACTCAATTTGAAAAATTGTTGTTGGACATCCCGCTGATGCATAAAAAATATGCGGTAACATTCACCCCAGAGGATCGGAAAAAAATGGCGGATAAAATGCCCCAGATAGAGCTGAAAGATGCATCAGAAACAAAGACATTGGTAGGATACCAAGTTCATAAATATGCTGGTATTGAGAAAAAGGGTAATCAGACCTTTGATGCCTGGTTTACAAAAGATGTGGAGGTATTGCCCAACGCACTTTCGCGTTTTTACGATAAAAGCTATGGGTTCCCTGTTGAATTCACTACGTTTTTGAATGGCTTGTCATTAAAAGCAAGTTTAAAGGAAATTAAAAAATCAGCTGTTCCTGCGGGGCTTTTTAGTGCAGGAAAAGACTATGAAGAAATTACCGTCGATCAGTTAATGCAAATGAGTGGTGGTGAGCAGTAATTTGATAGGTTCTGGCATTGATTTTCCGATTATCAAGTATTTTTTTTAATTTTGCGTCCCACGTGTTACGCGTCATTCCCCCTAAATGAGACAACTCAAAATTACTCAATCCATTACCAATCGTGAATCACAGTCGTTAGACAAGTATTTGCACGAGATTGGAAAAGTAGATTTAATTACAGCTGAAGAAGAGGTTATTCTTGCTCAAAAAATTCGAGAAGGAGACCAAGTTGCTTTAGAAAGATTAACCAAAACTAACTTGCGTTTTGTAGTTTCGGTGGCTAAGCAATACCAAAACCAGGGTTTGACACTTGGTGATCTGATCAACGAAGGAAACTTAGGCCTTATTAAAGCTGCTAAACGTTTTGACGAAACCAAAGGATTTAAATTCATTTCCTATGCAGTTTGGTGGATCCGTCAATCTATTCTTCAGGCTATTGCTGAACAATCACGTATTGTGCGTTTACCACTCAACCAAGTGGGGTCGCTAAGTAAGATTAGTAAGGCATTTTCTAAGTTAGAGCAAGAATATGAACGTGAGCCTTCTCCAGAAGAGTTAGCAGATATATTAGAAACTACAGTAGATAAGATATCTGATACCTTGAGTAATTCTGGTCGTCATGTTTCTATGGATGCGCCCTTTGTTCAGGGGGAAGAAAATACTTTACTCGATGTATTGGAGAACAAAGATCCTAATACTGATAGCAGTTTAATCAACGAATCCCTTTCCGAAGAAATTAAACGTTCTTTATCTACATTAACAGAGCGTGAGCGTGAAATTGTTGTTTTGTTCTTTGGATTAAGCACCAATCACCCACTCTCATTGGAAGAAATAGGAGAAACGTTTAATTTAACCCGTGAGCGTGTGCGTCAAATAAAAGACAAAGCACTACAACGTTTGCGTCATACTTCCAGGAGTAAAATTTTGAAATCTTATCTCGGATAGATATACAGATAGTTTTTGAGAAATAAACTCTGATATTAAAAATAGAAAAGATTGGGTCATCACTCAATCTTTTCTATTTTTGGATTATTTCCATAATGATCACCTATCTATGCTAAACAAATATGAGACCGAACTCAGTCACTGGGTTGAAAAAGAAAAAAAAGCCATCGAGCTGGCCCATGTTGTAGGTAAGCTTTGGTTTGATCGTTCTATTGAACTTGTATTTTTTCGCAAACCATTATTTGATATTGGAAGTAGTGAGGTGTTAGCGCGTCATCAGTCTGCAAAACAGATCGTTGGCCAGGACATTTCGATTTTCGAAACTCATGCTTTAGCCCAAGCCATTGCTAAATCCAATCTAGCGCCTTCTCGTATTGATATTGGTAAACTTGCCTCGGAGTGGCTTAACTCTAATAGTACTATTTCTACTGTCGATGACTTTATTATTCAGAAGCTGGGTCATCATATTGGTAAGGACAAGATTAATTTACGTCCTCGGGATGTGGTACTCTATGGATTTGGTCGTATTGGCCGAATCGCTGCGCGTGAGCTTATTTCTCAGGCAGGGAAGGGAGAACAATTGCGTTTGCGCGCTATTGTAACCCGGAATTATAGTAATGAGGAACTAACTAAACGAGCCGAGCTATTACGAAATGACTCTGTACATGGGGCCTTTAGTGGAACTGTGATAGAAGATTTTGAAAACAGGGCACTCATTGTCAATGGACAAATGATATTTATGTTGGCGGCTAAAAGTCTACAAGAGATTGATTATACGACTTACGGAATTTCCAATGCCATTATCATTGATAATACAGGTATTGTCAGAGACAGAGAAGGATTGAGCCTTCATTTGAAATCGTTGGGTGTTGAAAAAGTACTATTAACTGCTCCTGGAAAAGGGGATGTTCCTAATATTGTTTTTGGAGTTAATCATGTTAGTTTGAGTCCAGAGGAAAAGATTGTTTCGGCAGCTTCTTGTACAACCAACGCTATTGTTCCGGTTTTAAAAGTAATTGAAGATCAATTGGGGATTGAAAAAGGGCATATTGAAACGGTGCATTCCTACACAAACGATCAGAATTTATTAGATAATTATCATAAAAAATATCGTAGGGGTCGTTCTGCTGCATTAAATATGGTCATTACAGAAACGGGTTCTAGTAAAGCTGTTGCCAAAGTGATTCCGGGACTGGAGGGGAAACTTACGGGTAATGCTGTACGTGTTCCTACACCAAATGTTTCTTTGGGAATATTGAATTTGGCCTTAGTTAAAAAAACCAGTAAAGAAGAGTTGGAGAAAATACTAAAAGATGTTTCACTTTCTGGGGAATTGGTTGAGCAGATTGAGTATTCCAAGTCAAATGAATTGGTGTCTAGTGATTTAATAGGTAATAGTCATGCGGCCATTATCGATGGACCAGCGACTATTGTATCTGATGATGGAAAATCCATTGTGTTATATATTTGGTACGACAATGAGTACGGCTATACTCGTCAAGTGATTCGACTGGCGAAATCCATTGCCCAGGTTGGCCGATTAGTTTATTATTAGTGAGTATTGGGTATCGCAGAATATTTCTCTAGAAGTGTTTTATTCTGTGGGCGTGTCCCTTTGGGTCGGGCTGTTTGCTGTTAGTCTTCGTTTCGCTACACTGTGGGCTATTCGCTTCTATCCCTTACGAAACCAGGAGTATGGGGGTTATTTCATGTTTTTTATCTGCTTAAATAAAAACATAAGTTAAATAATAAAAATAGTGGCCTAAGTATTTGAAAATTAATAACAGTTCCCTATCTTTGCCCACCATTCAAAGGGGATTTAATAATATGTATTGAGCGAAGCCCTACTGCTTCGAGGTACACAAATCAAAAAACATGTCAGGAATTATTGGAAAAAAAGTAGGAATGACCAGTCTCTTTGATGCTGAAGGAAAAAATATTCCTTGTACAGTAATAGAGGCGGGTCCTTGCGTAGTTACGCAAGTTCGGACAATTGGCCACGACGGCTATTCGGCAGTTCAGTTGGCTTTTGATGAGAAAAAAGAAAAAAATACTACTCAGTCATTGAAGGGTCATTTTGCAAAAGCAAAAACGACTCCAAAGCGTAAGCTAGTTGAATTTAAAACTTTTGAAGACGAAAAAAATCTAGGAGATCAAGTAACTGTTGATATTTTCTCTGAAGGTGACTTTGTTGACGTTGCAGGTACTTCAAAAGGAAAAGGATTTCAAGGTGTTGTTAAGCGTCATGGATTTGGTGGGGTTGGTAGTCAAACGCATGGTCAGCATAATCGATTGAGGGCGCCTGGCTCATTGGGAGCATCATCTTGGCCATCTCGTGTATTTAAAGGAATGCGTATGGCAGGTAGAACAGGGGGGAATCGTGTTAAAATTCAAAATTTGGAAATTTTGAAAGTATACCCAGAGCAAAATTTATTAGTAGTTGGGGGCGCTGTTCCTGGTGCGAAGGGTTCGTATGTAATCGTAGATAAATAGGAAGATGGAAATAAAAGTTGTCAATATTTCAGGAAAACAAACAGGCGTTGAGGTGCAGCTTCCGGGTGCGATTTTTGCGATAGAACCTAATGATCATGCTATTTATTTGGATGTTAAGCAGTATTTAGCTAATCAGCGTCAGGGAACACACAAATCTAAGCAGCGAAATGAGATTGCGGGTTCAACCCGAAAATTATATAAGCAAAAAGGCACGGGTGGTGCTCGTGCTGGATCAATCAAATCTCCGTTATTTAATGGCGGCGGTCGAGTATTTGGTCCTCAGCCTCGTGATTACAGCTTTAAATTGAATAAAAAATTGAAGTCTTTAGCTCGTAAATCTGCATTAACGTACAAAGCAAAAGATAATAATATTGTTGTATTAGAGGATTTTAATTTTGATGAAATTAAAACTAAAAAATATCTTCAATTGATGATGGATTTGAATCTTTCAAGTGAGAAAACCTTGTTGGTATTGCCATCATCAAATCATAATATCTATTTATCGAGTAGGAATATTAAACGTGCAAAAGTTACTACTGCTGCTCAGTTAAATACATATGATGTACTCAATGCAAATAAGTTAGTATTAACTACAGGAGCTGTTAAAACATTGGAGGAGGCATTTGCCAAATAAGATGGAGATTTTAAAAAAACCTATTTTAACGGAAAAAATATCAGCTTTAACTGAGAAATTGAATCGGTTTGCCTTTAAGGTAGACCATAGAGCTAATAAAATACAAATTAAGGAGGCCATTGAAAAAATGTATGGTGTATCCATTGATTCTGTTAATACAATGGTAGTATTTGGAAAAATGAAGTCACGTAATACAAAGGCCGGAATAGTTACAGGTAACGCTGCTAAATATAAAAAGGCTATCGTGACGCTTAAGGGTAGTGAAACCATTGACTTTTATAGCAACATTTAATTAGGACATGGCAGTAAAAAGATTCAAGCCGGTTACTCCTGGTACTCGATTTAGAGTAGGGGGAGATTATTCCGATGTAACAACCAATATACCAGAAAAGTCATTGGTTATGCCGATCAAGCGATCAGGGGGTAGAAATAGCTCAGGAAAAATGACTATGCGTTATTTAGGTGGGGGACATAAAAAGTCATATCGATTGGTTGATTTCAAACGTAATAAGACTAATATTCCTGCGATTGTTACAACCATAGAGTATGATCCAAATCGTAGTGCTAGGATTGCTTTGCTGCATTATGCAGATGGTGAAAAGCGTTACATTATAGCGCCAGATGGCCTAAAAGTTGGAATGAAAGTTATATCTGGAGATGGAGTACAACCTGAACTAGGAAATGCGCTTTTTTTGAAAAATATTCCATTAGGATCTATTATTCATAATATTGAATTAAACCCCGGCCAAGGTGCAAGTATTGCCCGCAGTGCAGGAACATATGCACAGCTTTCGGCTAGAGATGGTAAGTATGCAATCATTAAAATGCCTTCAGGTGAAACGCGTATGATTTTAGCGACTTGTATGGCTACGATTGGAACTGTTTCTAATCCAGAGAAGGCGAATGAAAGATTAGGAAAAGCAGGTAGAAAGAGGTGGTTAGGTCGTCGTCCTCGAGTACGTGGTGTTGCAATGAATCCTGTAGATCATCCGATGGGTGGTGGTGAGGGTAGAGCATCTGGAGGCCACCCTCGTTCAAGAAAAGGCCTTTTAGCTAAAGGCTTCAAGACCCGGGACAAAAAGAAATTATCTGATCGTTACATAATTGAGAGAAGGAAGAAATAATGGCTCGTTCAATAAAAAAAGGCCCTTACATAGATCATAATGTGGCAAAAAAGGTCCATTCTATGAATGAGGCTAATAAAAAAATGGTAATCAAAACATGGTCTCGTCGATCGATGATTTCACCAGATTTTGTAGGTCATACGTTTGCAGTTCATAATGGTAATAAGTTTATCCCAGTGTATATCACCGAAAATATGGTTGGTCATAAATTGGGAGAATTTGCTCCAACTAGGACGTTTAGGGGTCACGCCGAAAAGAAAAAATAAGCAATGGAAGCAGTAGCAAAACTAAATAATTGCCCTACTTCACCTCGTAAGATGAGATTAGTAGTTGATCTTATTCGTGGTGAGCAGGTTGAGAGGGCTTTATATATCTTGAGATATACTAATAAAGAGGCCGCGTTACGGGTAGAGAAGCTCTTATTGTCTGCAATTAAAAATTGGGAATCGAAAAATGAAGGTCAACGTCCAGAAGATAGTAAGCTATATGTGAAAACAGCTACAGTTGATGGTGGACGTCAGTTAAAAAGATTAAGACCAGCACCCCAAGGTCGTGGGTATAGAATTCGTAAGCGTTCCAATCATGTCACTTTAATTGTTGATAGCGGAAATATTGACCAACTAATAACTAACTAAGGAGTAATGGGACAGAAAGCACATCCAATAGGAAATAGATTAGGAATTATTAAAGGTTGGGATTCCAACTGGTTTGGTGGAAATGATTATTCTGATAAACTAGTTGAGGATGAAAAAATCAGAAAATATATTTCTGCACGTATTGCAAAGGGTGGTATTGCAAAAGTTGTAATCGAGCGCACGTTAAAACGCATCATCATTACGATTCATACTGCTCGTCCGGGAATTGTAATTGGTAAAGGAGGTCAAGAGGTTGATAAGATTAAAGAAGAGCTGAAAAAGCTTACTAAAAAAGATGTTCAGATCAATATTTTTGAAATTAAGCGTCCTGAGTTAGATGCTCAACTAGTAGGTGAGGGTATTGCAAAACAATTAGAAGCTCGTATTTCTTTTCGTCGTGCGATGAAAACTTCAATAGCTTCAACAATGCGAATGGGGGCTGAGGGGATCAAGATAATGTGTTCTGGACGTTTAGGTGGTGCAGAGATGGCACGTACAGAACAGTATAAAGATGGTAGAATTCCTTTGCATACTTTCCGAGCAGATATTGATTATGCATTAGCCGAAGCTCTTACTACCTATGGTAAGATCGGTATTAAAGTGTGGATATGTAAAGGAGAGGTTTATGGAAAACGTGACCTTTCACCAAATATTGGTCAATCAACAGGAGCAAAAGCTAGGATTGAAGGTGGTCAGGCATCTTTTAGCGGATCAGATAAAAGAGGCGGAGATATGGCAGGTGGTAGACGTTCAAATGATACTCGTGGTGGATTAGGAAAAGGGCCTCACAATAAAGGCGCTGGAGCTTCTGCTAGAGGGAGTTTTAAAGGAAAGAAATAATCAATATTTAAGAATATCGCTAAAACGATAGGGGAAGCGTATTATGTTACAGCCAAAAAGAACGAAGTTCAGAAAGATGCAGAAGGGAAGAATGAAAGGTTTAGCAGGTAGAGGTGCTGAACTGGCATTTGGATCTTTCGGAATTAAATCATTAGAACCGGCGTGGATTACAAGTCGTCAGATAGAAGCTGCACGTATTGCTGTTACGCGTTTCATGAAACGTGAGGGGCAAGTATGGATTCGTATATTTCCAGATAAGCCTGTTACTAAAAAACCTGCGGAGGTTCGTATGGGTAAAGGTAAAGGAGCTCCAGAGTATTGGGTAGCCGTAGTTAGACCAGGAAGGTTATTATTTGAAGCAGAAGGTGTTCCATTAAATGTAGCGAAAGAAGCCTTGCGTTTAGCTGCTCAGAAACTACCAGTACAAACTAAATTTGTCGTACGTAGAGATTACGTAGAGGTATAACTAGCCATTTGATAACGATATAACGTTTAATAAAATGAGATACTCCGAAATTTTAGAGCTGACGACAGAAGATGTTATCGCCAAAATTAATGAAGAGAAAACGAGTCTAACTAAGCTAAAATTCGCGCATGCTATTTCTGCTATTGAAAATCCACTTCGGATTAAAGCAGTTAGAAAAAATATTGCGCGTTTAAATACAGAATTGACAAGGCGCAACGCGGAAACTATAGTGTCCGCCGTAGAGGGGCATGTTTCCGAATAAATTTTAGAATCCAAGATGGAAAGACAATTAAGGAAGACAAGAATAGGGTTAGTAGTAAGCAACAAAATGAATAAATCTATAATTGTTGCTGTTGAAAGAAAAGTGAAACATCCTATTTATGGTAAGTTCGTAAAGAAAACTACCAAGTTCATGGCTCATGACGAAACTAATACATGTGGTATAGGTGATACTGTCTCAATTATGGAGACTCGTCCGTTGAGTAAGAATAAAAATTGGAGATTGGTTGAAATTTTAGAAAAGGCTAAATAGGTATGGTACAACAGGAATCAAGATTGAATGTTGCAGACAACAGTGGCGCTAAAGAAGTATTAGTAATTCGTGTTTTAGGTGGAACAGGTAAGAGGTATGCTTCTTTAGGTGATAAAATTGTTGTTACTATTAAGCACGCGCTTCCATCTGGGAATGCTAAAAAAGGAACTGTGTCTAAAGCTGTTGTTGTGAGGACAAAGAAAGAGGTTAGACGAAAAGATGGATCATATATTCGTTTTGATGATAATGCAGCTGTATTATTAAATGCGCAGGATGAGCCTCGAGGAACTCGTATTTTTGGACCAGTGGCTAGAGAGTTGCGTGAAAAACAATTTATGAAGATAATATCATTGGCACCGGAGGTTCTATAAAGATGAAATTGAAAATACAATCCAAGTTAAAGGTTAGGAAAGGGGATCTTGTCCAGATCATTGCTGGCGATTATAATGGAAAACAAGGTCGGATCTTGGAAATATTACGTAAAGATAATAGGGCAATTGTTGAAGGTGTTAATATAGTATCTAAACATACTAAGCCTAATGCAGCTAATCCTAATGGAGGTATTATTAAGAAAGAGGCAGCTATTCATATCGCTAATTTGATGGTGGTAGATGCGAAAACCAATAAACCAACGCGTGTAGGAAAGCATGCAAATTCTGAGGGGAAGTCTGTTCGTATAGCTAAAATATCTGGGGAGGAAATTAAGTAATGACTTACGTACCGAGATTAAAGTCAAAATATAAAGAGGAAATAGTTTCCATTTTAAAAGATAAGTTCCAGTACAAAAGTGTAATGGAGGTTCCAAAATTGAATAAAATATCGATTAATCAGGGTGTTGGAGCCGCTGTAACAGATAAAAAAATCATTGATAATGCAATCAATGAAATGAGTACTATTACAGGGCAGAAAGCAGTTTCAACTAGATCTAGAAAGGATATATCTAATTTTAAGTTGCGTAAGGGTATGCCTATAGGTGTTCGAGTTACTTTAAGGGATAATAAAATGTATGAATTTTTAGATCGTTTAATGGCTATAGCTCTTCCTCGTATTCGTGACTTTAAAGGAATTAATGATAAAGGATTTGATGGGAGAGGTAATTATACATTAGGAATTTCTGAACAGATTATTTTTCCAGAAATAAATATTGATCAGATTAATAAAATTATGGGAATGGATATTACATTTGTAACCTCAGCTAGTACAGATGCTGAAGCTTTAGAGCTACTTAAGCAGTTTGGGTTACCTTTTAAAAATCAAAATACAAATAGCAATGGCTAAAGAAGGTGTAAAAGCACGTGAGATTAAGCGTGCTAAATTAGTTGCTAGGTATGCTGGAAAGAGAGCAGCTTTGAAAGTAGCAGGAGATTTTGAAGGATTGGATAAATTGCCTAAAAATTCATCTCCAGTTCGTTTGCATAATCGTTGTAAGTTGAGTGGTCGTCCCAGAGGCTATATGCGTCAGTTTGGTATATCCCGGGTAACCTTTCGTGAGATGGCTTTGGCAGGTAAAATACCAGGAGTCAGGAAAGCAAGTTGGTAGCTTGTTGCGATTTTATTATAAAAAATTTCAAAAACAAAACTAAGTTCAGCCGAACTTTCATTGTAAATATATAAATGAGTGATAGGTATTTCTTTTTCATTTTAGAAGTAAACCATCACTAAGAATTAATAAAATGAATACAGATCCAATAGCAGATTATCTTACTAGAGTTAGAAATGCTGTTAAAGCAAATCACAGAGTTGTAGAAGTACCTGCATCTAATATTAAAAAGGAAATTACTAAGGTTCTTTTTGAAAAGGGGTATATTACTAACTACAAATTTGAAAATTCAACTACTCAAGGTATTATTAAAATAGCTTTAAAATATAATCCTATAACAAAAGTACCTGCAATACGTAGAATTTCTCGAATTAGTAAGCCAGGATTGAGAAAATATGCAGGAGTGAGTAACATGCCGCGTGTATTGAATGGTTTAGGGATAGCTGTTTTATCAACTTCAAGAGGTGTTATGTCTGATAAAGAGGCTAAGGACCTAAATATAGGTGGTGAGATATTGTGTTACGTTTATTAAGTTAGAGGAGAAGTATAAAATGTCAAGAGTAGGTAAATCTCCAATTCGCATTCCGGATAATGTATCCGTTATCGTTTCGGATACCAATATGGTTACTATAAAAGGCCCGAAAGGCGAACTAAGTCAGCAAGTTGACAAAGATATTACTGTAATGCAAGAGGAAGCTAGTCTTTTGGTTAAATGCTTTTCTACGCAAAAGCGTCATAAAGCTTTACATGGACTTTATAGATCGTTGCTTAGTAATATGGTGATAGGTGTTACTCAGGGATATCGCATAGAACAAGAGTTAGTTGGTGTTGGTTATCGTGCGACTAATCAAGGTAATACATTAGATATGGTGTTAGGATTTTCTCATCATTATGTTTTTCAATTGCCTAAAGAGATAAAAGTTTCTACTACAGCAGAAAAAGGAAAAAATCCCACGATCATTATTGAAAGTATAGATAAGCAGTTGTTGGGCCAAGTAGCAGCTAAAATAAGATCTTTACGTTCTCCTGAACCATATAAAGGAAAGGGAGTGAAGTTTGTTGGTGAAATATTACGGAGAAAAGCGGGTAAGTCAGCAGCTAAAAAATAATATTTATTATCATGGCAGGAGTTAAAATATCTCGTAGAGAACGTATAAAAAAAGGAATTAGAAAGAAATTGTCTGGGTCCTTGGAGCGTCCACGTTTATGTGTGTACAGAAGTAATAAAGGAATATATGCTCAAATTATTGATGATAGCGGTGGGAAAACTATGATCTCTGCATCATCACTATCAAAAGATTTTGTTTCCAAAGGAACTAAATCTGACCAGTCTAAAGAAGTAGGTAAGTTAGTTGCTCAAAAAGCTTTGGCTGCAGGTATTAGTCAAGTAGTTTTCGATAGAAATGGGTATTTATATCATGGTCGAGTGAAGTTTTTGGCAGAAGCTGCTAGAGAAGCTGGTTTAATATTTTAATTTGATATACGACATGTCAGCTATTAATATAAAAAGAGTAAAAACAAGCGAAATAGAGCTTAAAGATCGCTTAGTTAGCATCCAACGTGTTGCCAAAGTTACCAAAGGAGGAAGGACATTTAGCTTTTCAGCTATTGTCGTGGTTGGTGACGAAAAGGGGGTAGTTGGCTATGGTTTAGGTAAAGCTAAGGAAGTAACAGAAGCTATTGCTAAGGGGGTAGATGATGCAAAGAAAAACTTAGTTAAGGTGCCTGTGATTAATGGGACAGTGCCTCATCAGCAATATGGTAAATTTTCAGGGGGGTATGTGTTTATTAAGCCAGCGGCAGATGGTACGGGAGTAATTGCTGGAGGTGCGATGCGTGCTGTTTTGGAAAGTGCGGGTGTTCATAATGTATTAGCAAAGTCGAAAGGTTCGTCTAATCCTCACAACGTAGTAAAAGCAACTGTGGCGGCTCTATCACAAATGCGAGATGCATATACAGTAGCTCAACAGCGTGGGGTAGATTTAAAAAAGGTTTTTAACGGATAAGGGAGGGAAATTATGGCGAAGATAAAAATCACACAAATTAGAAGTGTTATTGATGAAAGTGAGCGTCAGAAGAGAACTATGAAAGCTCTTGGTTTGAAAAAAATAAACCATTTTGTAGAAGTTGAAGCAAATTTAGCTATCATTGGAATGGTAAGAACAGTTAATCATTTGGTAGCAATAGAGCATATTTAGATATGAACTTAAGTAACTTAAAGCCTGCAGAAGGTTCTGTAAAAAATAGAAAACGGATTGGGCGTGGTACAGGATCCGGACGAGGAGGAACATCGACCCGTGGTCACAAAGGCGCAGGTTCTCGTTCTGGTAATACAAGCAAGATTGGTTTTGAAGGGGGGCAGATGCCGCTACAGCGTCGTTTGCCTAAGGTTGGTTTCAAAAATATAAATCGGGTAACTTATGTGGGAATTAATTTAGATGTTTTACAAGATTTAGCTGAAAGGTATCAGTTAAATCAGATAGGAGTTGATACCCTTCAAGAGCATGGATTAGCAGCACATAATGACCTAGTTAAGATACTGGGAAGAGGAGAACTTAAAGCCAAACTAGAAGTTAAAGCGCATGCGTTTTCAGTCTCTGCTTCAGCAGCCATTGAACTACTTGGAGGTACAATAGTTAAGCTATAATTCATGAAAAAACTGATAGCAACTCTATCTAATATTTGGAAAATAGAAGATCTAAGAGCGCGAATTTTATTCACGCTTTTTTGTCTATTAGTATATAGAGTAGGGTCATTTATTGTCTTACCTGGGGTTAGTCAGGTGGCTTTACAAAATCATGCTAAAGAGGGTTTGCTGGGTTTATTGAATATGTTTGCTGGAGGTTCTTTTTCTAGAGCCTCGATTTTTGCTTTAGGAGTAATGCCTTACATATCGGCATCTATCGTAGTGCAATTACTTGGAATAGCTGTTCCATATTTTCAGAAATTGCAGAAGGAGGGTGAGAGTGGGCGTATGAAGCTTAATCAAACGACTAGGTATTTAACAATAGCTATCACTGTGTTACAAGCGATAGGTTATGTGAAATCTCAAATTACTCTTGAAGCAAAAGAGATGTCGGAACCTTTATTTACTATTTCTTCTATGTTTGTGCTTACCGCTGGGACAATGTTTGTGATGTGGTTAGGCGAAAAAATTACAGATAAAGGAATAGGTAATGGTATATCTCTAATTATTATGGTAGGTATTATTGCTCAATTGCCATTTAGTCTTATTTCAGAATTTGGTTCTAGGATGGGTGGACAAGGTGGATTAATCCCCTTTATTGTTGAAATTGTTGCATTATTCTTGGTAGTGATGTTTACTATTTTGATTGTTCAGGGAGTTCGTAAAATACCTGTACAGTATGCCAAAAAAATTGTAGGTAACAAACAATATGGAGGCGCTCGCCAATATATTCCTTTGAAAGTTAATGCAGCTGGCGTGATGCCAATTATATTTGCTCAGGCTATCATGTTTGTGCCAGCAACAATTGGGCAGTTTTTCCCTGGTACACAATCTTCATTTTTATCTTCGTTAAGTAATTATACCTCAGCTACATATAATATTACTTTTGCAGTGATGATTATTCTTTTTACGTTTTTTTATACAGCTATCACAGTTAACCCGGTGCAAATGGCTGATGATATGAAAAAGAATGGAGGATTTATTCCTGGAGTAAAGCCGGGCTTAGCCACAGGTGAATTTATAGATTCAGTTATTTCGAAAATAACTTTGCCTGGTTCTGTTTTCTTGGCTATTATAGCAGTTCTTCCTTCAATAGCTATTATTATGGGAGTTAATAGTCAGTTTGCACATTTTTATGGTGGTACTTCTTTGCTTATTTTAGTAGGGGTTGTTTTAGATACTTTACAGCAGATTGAAAGTCATTTGTTAATGCGTCATTATGATGGTTTGATGAAAAGTGGTCGTGTGAAAGGACGTACACCAGTAGAGGCTGTTAGTGCTATGACCTAGGTAGAAGTATTGAGATGTCAAAGGTGTATTATAAGTCTCCTGAGCAAATAGAAGGGATCAGAGAAAGTGCGTTATTAGTTTCTAAAACACTTTCGGAAGTTGCAAAGGTAATAGATGTTGGTGTTAAAACAATAACCCTAGATAGATTAGCTGAAACCTTTATCCGTGATCATGGAGGGATTCCAGCTTTTTTGAATCATCCAGGAGTTTTGAGTTCCTTTCCAAACTCACTTTGTATTTCATTGAATGATCAAGTGGTACATGGTTTGCCTGGAGATTATGAATTGAAGGATGGAGATATTGTGTCTGTCGATTGTGGGACTATATTGAAGGGCTTTTATGGAGATTCAGCGTATACTTTTCCAGTTGGAAAGGTATCAGAGGATATTTTAAAGCTCTTAAAAGTAACTAAAGAATGTTTGGATTTGGGTATTGAAGCAGCTGTAGTCGGAATGCGTGTGGGTGATATTGGATATGCCATCCAGCAGCATGCTCAGAAGATGGGATATGGAGTTGTTAGGGAGCTTGTAGGGCATGGAGTTGGGGTTGAGTTGCATGAAAAACCTGAAATTCCTAACTATGGTAAACGTGGTTCAGGGATGAAGTTAGAGGAGGGGATGGTTATTGCTATCGAACCTATGATTAATGCTGGAAAAGCTGCTGTTAAATTTTGGAATGACGGTTGGACAGTAAGTACCGTAGATGGAAAATGTTCGGCTCATTTTGAACATACAGTCTCCGTTCAGAAGGGGAAGGCAGATAAACTTTCTACTTTTAGTTATATAGAAAAAGTTCTAAAGCGTAATTAGTAAATGTTTATTTTTTTTGCGTAAATTTGCAACCCAATTCAGCGGTTTTTTATAAAATATAATAAAGATATATGGCCAAACAGGCTTCAATTGAACAGGATGGAATAATTAAGGAGGCATTATCAAATGCTAGGTTTCGTGTTGAATTGGAAAATGGGCATGAGATTATGGCTCATATATCTGGTAAGATGAGGATGCATTATATTAAAATTTTGATAGGAGACAAAGTTAAGTTAGAAATGTCTCCATATGACTTAACTAAAGGTAGGATAACTTATCGGTACAAATAATAAGCAAAAAAGATGAAAATTAGGGCGTCAATAAAAAAACGTAGTGCGGATTGTAAGATTATTCGTCGTAAAGGGAAACTTTTTGTGATTAATAAGAAAAATCCTAAGTACAAGCAGCGTCAAGGATAATTTTGAACACATCATCAATATAGATAAATGGCAAGGATAGCAGGTATAGATTTACCAAAAAATAAAAGAGGAGAAATTGGACTTACCTATATTTTCGGCATAGGTAGAGCTACTGCTCAGCGTATACTTAATCATGTTGGAGTTGGCTATGATGTAAAGGTTCAAGATTGGTCAGATGATCAATTAACAGCCATTCGTGCACTTATTTCGGATGAGATAAAAGTAGAGGGGGCCTTACGTTCGGAGGTTCAGTTGAACATTAAGCGCTTGATGGATATTGGATGTTATCGTGGTCTACGTCATCGCAAGGGCTTACCTGTTCGTGGGCAACGTACGAAGAATAATACCCGTACACGAAAAGGTAAACGTAAGACTGTTGCTAACAAGAAAAAGGCTACCAAGTAATACTACATAAATAATGGCAAAGACTAAAAAAGTAACTAAAAAGCGTGTTGTTGTAGTTGAATCGGTGGGCGAGGCTCACATCAATGCTTCATTCAATAATATAATTGTTACGTTAACAAATACTCAAGGACAGGCCATATCATGGTCATCGGCAGGTAAAATGGGTTTTAAAGGCTCTAAGAAGAATACGCCATATGCTGCTGGTCAAGCTGCGTCAGATTGTGCTAAAGCTGCTTATGATCTAGGTTTGCGGAAGGTTCAAGTATATGTTAAAGGCCCTGGATCTGGTAGGGAGTCCGCAATTAGGACGTTACAAACAAATGGAATAGAGGTTACTTCTATACATGATAATACCCCTCTTCCTCATAATGGATGTCGCCCCCCTAAACGAAGAAGAGTTTAATTTTAATTTACAATTGGTTTTAAAGCTAAGATTCGGCAGCTAAAGGCTGTATGATACTTTAAAAATGTTATAATAATGGCAAGATATACTGGACCAAAATCCAAAATTGCAAGAAGATTCAGAGAGCCTATTTTTGGTCCTGATAAAGCATTAGAAAGAAAAAATTATCCTCCTGGGATGCACGGGACTTCTAGGAAAAGAGGAAAGCAATCAGAGTTTGCTATTCAACTAATGGAAAAGCAAAAGGCAAAATACACTTATGGTGTACTTGAGCGCTATTTCGAAAATTTATTTCATAAATCTTCAGCAAAAGAAGGAATTACTGGAGAAAATTTATTGAAATTTTTGGAAGCTCGTTTGGATAATGTTGTTTACCGTTTGGGAATTGCTCCAACTCGTTCATCAGCACGTCAATTGGTAAGCCATCAACACATCACTGTTAATGGATCTGTGGTTAATATTGCGTCTTATTCTTTGCGTCCTGGGGATACTATTGCTGTCCGTGAGCGTTCGAAATCACTAGAAGTAATTGTAAAATCTCTTCTAGGGAGAAAATTAAATAAATATAGTTGGTTAGAGTGGAGCCCATCAGAATTAACAGGAGTTTTCATAAACTATCCAAATAGGGATGAAATCCCCGAAAATATCAAAGAAAATTTGATTGTCGAATTGTATTCTAAGTAAAATAAATGAGCATAATTTTAGATTTTGCTCATGCTGGATTACATTTAAATAGTATCAATTATATTAACCATAATAATAAATGGCAATTTTAGCATTTCAAAAACCGGATAAGGTTATCATGCAAAAATCTACGGATTTTGATGGAACATTTGAATTTAGACCATTAGAACCTGGATTCGGTGTTACAATTGGTAATGCTTTAAGGAGAATACTTTTATCTTCTTTAGAAGGTTTTGCAATTACTTCAGTTCGCTTTTCTGGCGTATCTCATGAATTTTCTACAATTAAAGGTGTAGTAGAAGATCTAACAGAGATTATCCTTAATTTAAAGCAGGTGCGGTTTAAGAAAATAGGTGAATCTGGTGATTCTGAAAGGATATTTGTAGTCGTTAATGGCAAAGAACAGTTCAAAGCTGGTGAAATATCTAAGTTTTCAAGCAATTTCACTGTGTTAAACTCTGACATGGTAATTTGTAATATGGAAACCTCAGTTACGCTTGAGTTGGAATTAACAATTAATAAGGGTAGGGGATACGTTGCTGCTGAGGAGAATAAAAATATAGATTCCCAGCTTGGAGTTATAGCAATTGATTCTATTTATACTCCGATTAAGAATGTTAAATATGTGGTTGAAAATTTTCGGGTTGAGCAAAAAACAGATTATGAAAAATTGGTACTAGATATTGTTACCGATGGATCAATTCATCCGGAAGATGCTTTGAAGGAAGCTGCAAAAATTTTGATTCATCATTTTATGCTATTCTCTAATGAGAATATGATACTAGAATCTCAAAATAAAGAAGAATCAAAAGAAGTGGATGAGGAATTCGTTCAAATGCGTAAAATTCTTAAGACTGAATTGACAGATCTAGATCTTTCCGTACGTGCACTAAATTGCTTGAAAGCGGCCGATACACGTACATTAGCTGATTTAGTTTCTTTTGATGTTGCTGATATGCTTAAGTTTAGAAATTTTGGTAAAAAATCTTTAACTGAAATACAAGAATTAGTTAGGTCAAAAGGATTGTCTTTTGGAATGAATCTTTCTAAATATAAACTTGACGAAGATTAAATTTAAAAGCGAATGTGCATAATTCCCGATCCTAAAATAGTTGATCGACGGTATGCTCGTGAAAATACAATAAATAATGAGACACGGTAAAAAAAATAATCATCTAAGTCGTACAAGTAGTCATCGTAAAGCGATGCTAGCAAATATGGCTTCTTCGCTTATCTTACATAAACGTATTACAACAACTTTGGCTAAAGCAAAAGCTTTGCGTGTTTATGTTGAGCCAATTATTACAAAATCAAAGAATGATACAACCCATTCTCGCAGAACAGTGTTTAGCTATCTTCAGGATAAAGATGTAGTCAGTACTCTTTTTCGTGAGGTTGCGGAAAAAGTTGCTAACCGTCCAGGAGGGTATACCCGTATTTTGAAATTAAGTAATCGTTTGGGAGATAATGCTTCTATGGCTTTAATTGAGCTTGTCGATTTTAATGAAATTTATAAGTCTGGTGATGTTGCGGTTGAGAAAAAATCAACTAGAAGGCGCGGATCTAAGACTAAAAAAGGAACTAATGTGGCTACTGAATCTGAGCTAGAAGATGTTCGAGTAGAAACATCATTAGATGGTAAAAATAATGGAGCAACTCCTACTGGTAAAGAAGAAGTAGAACCAGAATCAAATTAATAATGGAGTTTTAAGGTAGTTGATTCTTTATTAATAAGATTAAACTAAAAAAGCCCTAGCTAAAAACTAGGGCTTTTTTAGTTTAATCTTATTCCTGCATTAGGGGCAATAGTTAGGTGCTATTAGACTGCTATATATTCTGATAGGGACATATTAGTAGAGGAGGATGGTCTCTTCGGTGAAATCAATCCGATTAAATTTTAAAATGGAATCTTGAGCTGAAGGGTCGAAATTATATATAAGGAGTTTATAATATTTCATAATGAAATGTATTAGTTTCCGGGAGAGATACGTTTAATTTAGATTATCTGCGTGATGGATAGTAGTGCAAAGGTCCCAGTGCAGTGAAGCGGAACGAGGACTTGCAACGAATAACCCGACCCGAAGGGGCATGCCCAACTATAATTAATTTTTACTAGGAAGTCTTATTTAGGTATCATATTCCGATAATCATTTCTTTGATTAGATGATGACTTTTGTTTTAGGATGTCTGCCATGCTGTCATTTTCACGATACGAACCCTGTCAAGTAATCGGATAAATATGGTTGGCATGAGGCTTGACATATAATTTATATCATTTTAAATTTTAGGAAGGAACATAAAAGCATGTCAAAAATTATTGGTATCGACTTAGGAACAACAAATTCTTGTGTAGCGGTAATGGAAGGTAATGAGCCTGTAGTTATCGCCAATAGCGAGGGAAAGCGCACAACGCCTTCTATTGTCGCTTTTGTTGATAATGGAGAACGTAAAGTAGGGGATCCGGCCAAACGTCAGGCAATTACAAATCCTCGTAAGACAATTTCTTCAATTAAGCGATTCATGGGGAACAGCTTTGATGAAGTAAAAAAAGAGATGAGTCGTGTGCCCTATACTGTAGTTAAGGGAGATAATAATACGCCTCGTATTGAAATAGAGGATCGTAAATACACCCCTCAAGAAATTTCTGCGATGATTTTGCAGAAGATGAAGAAAACAGCAGAAGATTTTTTGGGACAGGAAGTAACAGAAGCGGTTATTACTGTACCTGCTTATTTTAATGATGCACAACGCCAAGCCACCAAAGAAGCTGGAGAAATTGCTGGCCTGAAGGTGAGCCGTATCATTAACGAACCTACCGCTGCTGCATTGGCTTATGGCTTGGATAAAGCACATAAGGATATGAAAATTGCTGTTTTTGACTGTGGAGGTGGTACCCATGATGTATCTATATTGGAGTTAGGTGATGGTGTATTTGAAGTAAAATCAACCGATGGAGATACACACCTTGGGGGAGATGACTTTGACCAGGCAATTATCGATTGGATGGCTGATGAGTTTAAAAATGATGAAGCCATAGATTTACGTAAGGATCCAATGGCTTTGCAACGTTTGAAAGAGGCTGCTGAGAAAGCAAAGGTTGAACTATCAAGTGCGATGCAAACTGAGATTAACTTGCCTTATATCTCCGCCGGTGATGGTGTTCCTAAACACTTGGTGAAAACATTAACTCGTGCAAAATTTGAGCAATTGGTTCATGATTTAATTAAACGTACAATTGAGCCTTGTAAAACTGCTTTGAAAAATGCGGGCTTGAAAACATCAGATATCGACGAGGTGATTCTTGTGGGTGGATCGACACGTATTCCTGCGATTCAGGAGGCAGTAAAAGCATTCTTTGGAAAAGATCCTTCTAAAGGAGTAAACCCGGATGAGGTAGTTGCTATTGGAGCTGCCATTCAAGGAGGTGTATTAACAGGTGAAGTAAAAGATGTTTTATTGCTCGATGTGACGCCACTTTCATTAGGTATTGAAACAATGGGCGGGGTAATGACCAGGTTGATTGAATCTAATACCACTATCCCTACTAAAAAATCGGAGGTATTTTCAACGGCATCTGATAATCAGCCGTCTGTGGAGATTCATATTTTACAGGGAGAACGTCCGATGGCAAACCAAAATCGTACGATTGGTCGTTTCCATTTAGATGGCATTCCACCAGCTCCGCGTGGTGTTCCACAGATTGAAGTAACTTTCGATATTGATGCTAACGGTATTTTACATGTTGCCGCTAAAGATAAGGCGACTGGAAAAGAGCAGAAAATACGTATTGAAGCTTCTTCAGGATTGACGGATGAAGAAATCAAGCGAATGAAAGACGAAGCCACTGCTAATGCGGAAGCTGATAAAAAAGCCAAAGAAGAAGTAGAAAAGATCAATGCTGCAGATGCGCTTATTTTTTCTACAGAGAAGCAGCTAAAAGAGTATGGAGATAAGTTATCAGCAGATAAAAAATCGGCTATTGAAACCAGTCTGAAGAAACTAAAAGATGCACATACAGCTAAGGATTTTGCTGCTATTGAGATTGCTCAAACAGAACTCCAGGAAGCATGGAATGCTGCGTCAGAAGAGATGTATAAAGCGACTGGAGAAGGGACAACTCAGGGTGCTCCTCATGCTGAGAGTAATGATGGCACAGCTGGTGCCGGAGATACTGTGACGGATGTGGATTTTGAAGAAGTAAAGGACGATAAATAAAAATTTGCATTAAATTTCTTTTGGAAATTGGAAAGGCTCGCTTGATGCGGGCCTTTTTAGTTTGAAAGAGATTAGCTGATGTTTTCCCACTTAAAGCTTGGGATTAAATTAATTTTAATCTATGTGAGTTTGAATTGTTGAAATAATTTAAATTCTAGTTGATTTATTATTTTAATAAATTATTATTGTATTTGAAAATATTATTTAAAAATAATTTGCATTTAATTGATTTAAAATATCTATAATGCGAAATATCGGTTTTATTATTGCTATGTGTTTTGAAATAATCCGATAATAAAAATGTTTATTTAATCAATTTTTAATATAAATCTATAAGTAAAAAATAAAAATAATTATGAAAAAGATAAAATTTTCAAAAAAGCTTTCCTTAAATAAGGAAGTAGTTGTAACGCTAAGTGGAAATCAAATGAATCAAGTGAATGGAGGAACTCTTCATGATTTTTATAAGTGGATAATTAAACATAATGAAACACATCCTAACAAACCAACGGAATCTTATGTCAGTGGTGGGTGTAGTAACATGTGTACTCAATGGCAGTGTAATAAAATATAGAAATTGTTGATAATCAACATCAAAAAAGATGGGCAGTGCACTACCCATTTCTCATTTTTTTCTATGTGGCCTTCTCTTTTGGTTTAAGATAGGATACTCGGATGTTCAATACCCCAAAGGTTTTTGGGGTACACTCCTTCTTCTATCAATTTATTAATATTTGCCTGCACAATGGGTTTATCTTCTTTATAGGTTACACCAAACCATCGATTGGGGGTGGGTATGACTTTGAAAGAAGCCAACTCATTTTTGATGATTGTATCAGAGAGTAAGGTGATAAAGAATTCCGATTTAGGATTGGTGGCATTAGCCAATGCGAATTCTTTGAACAAGTTCATCGACAGATCAAATATTCTGGGAGTGAAGCCCCAAAAGTTCATTGAGACGCGTGTGTGTGGATCTAGGGGAAATTCTCTGCTATCTTCTTCGTAGAAAATTTTGTCCTTTTTCCAATACACTTTGGTTCGTTCATGTATGCTTGTAAGATGCCCGTTGGCACTGGTAGTACATACTCCACGTGAAACAGATCCATGCTCGGAAAGAGTCTTGTCTATTTGGTAACCGATCATGGAAAAATGGGTGTCGCTTACTTCCTGAGTGAGGAAATGATGCATCTTCTGATAGGCATCATTTCCATAGAAATCATCGGCATTAATTACACAGAAAGGTTCTTTGATTGTATTTCGGGCCGCTAGTACAGCATGTGCAGTTCCCCACGGCTTCTGTCTTTCGATTATTTGTTCAATTCCAAAAGGCTTCAGATCAAATGATTGAAAAACATAGTCAGTTTTAATTTTACCTTTTAGTTTGGGCTCAAAGATTGATTTGAAATCACTGGCAAATTCTTCACGAATGATAAATACCACTTTGCCAAAACCTGCTTTGATGGCATCGTAAATGGAATAATCAATAATGGTTTCGCCTTTTGGTCCAAAGGCGTCAATCTGTTTCATGCTCCCATAGCGACTAGCCATCCCTGCAGCCAAAATAAGTAAAGTAGGTTTCATTGTGTTTGATATGGTGTATTGAGATTTGTGTATTGCGAATATATAGTCATGTTCCAATACATTTTCTTTAAGGGTGCATCAATACCGGTTGTTATTAGTCTCCGTAGGCTTGTTTTAATTGATCAATATTGATTTTGGTCATTTGTAACATGGCATTCATGACTTTTTTTGATTTTATAGGATCTTTATCATTTAGCATTTGTCCCAAAGCATTGGGAATAATTTGCCAGGATAGACCATATTTATCCTGAAGCCAGCCACAACGATCTTTTCTGCCTCCTGATGATAGCTTTTCCCAAAGCTGGTCCACTTCTTCCTGAGTCTGGCAATCTACAAATAATGAAATGGCTGGGGTAAAGGTAAATTGTGGACCTCCATTTAAAGCAAAAAACTCCTGGCCTTCAAGTTCAAATACGACAGACATTACTGCTCCTTTGGGACCAGGACCAACCTCTCCATAATGGGTAAGGCGTGTGATCTTTGAGTTTTTGAAAATAGAAATATAATATTTGGCCGCCTCTTCGGCTTGGTCATTAAACCACAAAAATGGAGTGATTTTTTGTTTGGGGCTTTTTAATGTTTCCATGTGTGATCAATATCATTGTAATATTCTTTATTTAATGGAACGAAAATCATGTCCCGCCTTAATATTAAGTAAAGATTCATAAATCAAACGGATCACATTATCCATATCTTCTTTATGCACCATTTCTACAGTGGTGTGCATGTATCGCAATGGCAATGAGATTAGGGCTGATACTACCCCACCATTTGAATAAGCAAAGGCATCAGTATCTGTACCTGTTGAGCGTGATGAGGCTTGTCGTTGCAAGGGGATATCATGCTCCTTGGCTGTTTGAATAAGTAGTTTATTAAGATTTGTTTGAACAGCAGGTGCATAGGAAATAACAGGGCCTTTACCACAGGCTAAATCTCCTTGTGTTACTTTGCTAATCATGGGGGTTTGCGTATCGTGTGTTACATCAGTTACGATAGCTAAATTAGGTTTGATGCGATTAGCAATCATTTCGGCACCACGTAATCCAATTTCTTCCTGAACAGAATTCACAATATATAGGCCAAATGGCAGTGTTTTTTTATTCTCTTTAAGTAATCGGGCTACTTCGGCAATCATGAATCCACCAGCGCGATTATCAAGTGCGCGACCCACGTAGTAACGGTCGTTGAGGACCATGAATTGGTCTTCGTAGGTAATGACACAGCCCACATGAACTCCTAGTTTTTCTACTTCTTCTTGAGAAGTACAGCCACAATCTAAGAAGATGTTTTTTAGTGTTGGGGCTTCTTCCTTTTCTCCACTACGGGTATGAATAGCTGGCCAACCAAATACCGCTTTGACAATACCTTTATCTGTATGAATATTAACCCGCTTGGATGGCGCAATTTGATGATCAGAGCCCCCATTGCGGATCACGTAAATCAAGCCTTCTTTGGTGATGTAGTTTACAAACCAGGATATTTCATCGGCATGGGCTTCGATCACTACTTTATAGTCGGCTTTGGAATTGATAATCGCTACAGCAGTACCATAATTATCGACAAGGTGCTCATCGGTGTATGGTTTGATGTAGTCGAGCCATAAACGTTGTCCTTCCCACTCGAAACCAGTTGGAGATGCATTGTTGATATATTGTTCTAAAAAAGCTAATGATTTTTTAGTGACGATAGGGGTGTGTTTAACTTTCTTCTTTTCTGCCATGTTATCTTGGAGCTTGTTTAGTTGATCAGTTAGAATGATTTTGTTTGATTTTTAGTGCTTTGGGTGAGGGACAGCAGTGGAAATCCCGCAGTGTAGCAAAGCGAAACGAGGACTTGTAACGAATGGCCCGACCCGAAGGGGCACGCCCAAATAACATTAATCATTTGCTGAAAATTTTTATAGCGGAATATTTCCATGTTTTTTTCTAGGATTGTTAACTACCTTATTCTCTAACATATTGAATGCTTTGATGAGTTTGATACGGGTTTCACTGGGCTCGATCACTTCATCGACAAAGCCCCGCTCCGCAGCTCGATAGGGGTTAGCAAAAATTTCGGAATATTCTTTTTCTTTTTCTAATAGCTTGGTGTTCGTGTCTTCGGCCGTAGCAAGTTCTTTTTTGAAAATAATTTCAGCTGCTCCTTTTGCACCCATTACAGCAATTTCGGCACTGGGCCAGGCGTAGTTCATGTCGGCACCAATATGCTTGGAGTTCATCACGTCATAGGCCCCCCCATAGGCCTTGCGTGTAATTACCGTAATACGAGGGACCGTAGCTTCACAGAATGCATACAATAGTTTTGCTCCGTTGATAATGATGGCATTCCATTCCTGGTCAGTACCGGGTAAAAAGCCAGGTACATCTTCTAGTACAAGCAGTGGAATATTGAAACTATCACAAAAACGAACAAATCGAGCCCCCTTGGTCGATGCGTTGATATCTAAAACACCAGCTAAAAAAGCGGGTTGATTGGCAATAATACCAATGCTTCGCCCAGCCAGGCGAGCAAAGCCAACGACTAAGTTCTGCGCAAAATCTTTATGGACTTCAAGGAAAGACTCCGTATCAATGATCTCCTCGATAATTTCTCGAATATCATAAGGTTGATTGGAGTTCTCTGGAATAAGTTTATTGAGCTTTGGTCGTGATTCATGGCTGTGTTTGTAGGGGAGTGCGGGTGCTTGTTCTTCGCAATTTTGGGGCATGTAGCTCAATAGTTGCTTGATTTGTCCAATCGCCGCAAGCTCGTTTGTACATGCGAAATGAGTCACTCCTGATTTAGACGCGTGGGTATTTGCTCCGCCTAACTCTTCAGCACTTACTTCTTCATGAGTTACCGTTTTGACAACGTTGGGCCCAGTAACAAACATGTATGAAGTATTTTCGACCATCAAAATAAAATCAGTGATGGCCGGAGAATATACCGCTCCACCCGCACAGGGCCCCATAATGACAGAAAGTTGTGGAACAACTCCAGATGCCATGGTATTCCGATAAAAAATATCTGCATATCCCCCTAATGAAACGACGCCTTCTTGAATACGGGCGCCTCCTGAGTCATTTAATCCAATGAGCGGAGCTCCATTTTGGACAGCCAAGTTCATGATCTTACAAATTTTTTCGGCATGTGTTTCTGAAAGTGAGCCACCAAAAACGGTGAAGTCTTGTGAGAAGATGTAAACTAAGCGGCCATTAATGGTTCCATATCCGGTCACTACACCATCGCCGAGGTAGCGCTCGTTCTCCATGCCAAAATCAGTGGAACGATGGGTGACAAACATGCCAATTTCCTCAAAAGAACCTTCATCTAGTAAAAAATGAATCCGTTCGCGAGCGGTAAGTTTGCCTTTTTGATGCTGACTCTGAATGCGGGTCTCTCCACCACCCAATAAAGCCTCTTCTCTTTTGGTTTGTAGGTGTTCTATTTTGTTATCCACGGGGGTAAGCTGGTTGGGTAAAATTCTGTGGGATTAAAAGTACAAACTTTGACTGCTTAAAGATGCAGCCATTTCTTTCGTAGGGCAAGTTGTGTCTCATTGGCATTTTCTACAGAGACGATTTTATATTTTACTGTTGGATTTCTGGTTAATGTAAGTTCGATGGTTTTCAACAAGGCATCGCGACTAACTAGCACGGAAATTTTTTGACCGACCCTTTTCATAGCGATCAGTTTGTCGAGATCGCTGACCCGATTGCCATCAATGCCGATAATTTCGTCATTCACATTGAGCCCACTAGTCCAGGCGGCACTGCCACGGGCGATATTTGTGATGATGATTTTACCATCCTTAATGGCTGTTGTGGTTCCCAAATAAGGGTCATTTTTGTTCGCTAAGTCATCAATTAGTTTTAGGCCTACAGCATCAAAATACTGATTGAAATCGATCGGTTGGGTCCCATTGATATAGCGGCTATATATTTCTTCCAGAGAATGACCGGCAGTGTGTTCAGCCACAGCTTTGAACTCCGAATCAGTAAATCCTCGATGTAGCTTAAGGGCATATTCTTCATACATGGTTTTCATCACATCGTCTAAACTTTTAGCACCATTAGTAGCCTGTAAAATTTCCAAATCCATCACTAAGGCCACTATAGCCCCTTTATCGTAATAAGAGATGGTGGAATTTTTGGAATTTTCGTTGGGACGGTAAGACTTTATCCAGGCATCAAAGCTAGCTTCACTAACAGGCTGTACTCGATCTCCAGGCTGGTTGGCTACCGTGTTGATATCGTTGGCTAGTATTTGCAAGTACTTTTCGAAAGAATAAAGTCCTGCACGATGTACAGCTAGATTGCCATAATATTCTGTAAATCCTTCTGATATCCACAGATTGGGGGTATAATTTTCCTGGTCATAGTTGAATGGTCCTAGTGCCAGTGGCCGCAGACGCTTGACATTCCACAGATGAAAATATTCATGGGCAACTAATCCAAGGAAATTATTATATCCTACTTCATCCGCATAATTATTTCTAGACATGCCCAGTACGGTGGAGTTTAAATGTTCTAGGCCTCCTCCAGCAGAATTATAGTTGTGTACAATAAATACATAGTGTTTGTTGGGATTGATCGCAAAAATGTTTGTTTCTGCTTCGACGATTTTCGCCATGTCGTGCTTTAATCGCTCCTGATCATAATTACCACCTCCATACATAGCCACTTCGTGTTTTACGCCAGCAGCCATAAATTCAAATACATCCTGTGTGCCTATTTCAATCGGTGAATCAAATAGGATGTCAAAATTAGGAGCATAAAAAGTATTGGTTTGACCCTGAATTGGTTCTAGGCCTGTTGAAATTTTATTCCATGTCGGAATGGGGTGAATGGTAACTGTTGCAGCTTGTTCAATTTGTCCCGGGATATACATAAATACTCCCGTGGGTGATAAAAAGGCATGAGAACTATCTACAAAGCTGGTGCGCACCGATATTTCAAAAGCATATACCCGGTAATTAATTCGGATGCTTTTGTTTTTCAAGGTCTTGATATTCCAAGTATTTTTGCTGCTTTTTACAAAAGGAAGTTTTCCCCCCTCTGCATCAGTTGCACTAAACCACTCCACATTTTTAGCAAACTCACGGACCAAGTAGGATCCAGGAGCCCATACTGGCATTTTCACTTCAAGATGATCACTATGGATATTTGAAATGTTCATAACTACATCGACATAGTGCGCTTGAGGTTCCGTGAAAGAAACCTCAAACGTCACGTTTGTTTGGGCATTAGTAGCTAGTGTCATGGCCATTAATGGGGTGAGCAGTATCCATAGGAGTCGATTCATTGGAAATGAATTAATGTGCGGCTAATTTACGTTTCCAGAGCAAGTAAATGGGCACTCCTGTCAAAACAATAAGTAGGCCTGGCCAGGTGTAATTGGGTTTGTAAAAAACCAATAAAATGCAGAAAGCCGAGGCTAATAAAACATAAATGGCCGGTAAAATAGGATATCCAAATGCCTTGTATGGTCTGGGTGCATTTGGTCGTGTAATTCGTAGTCTATAAATACCTAATATATTTAATATATAGAACAGTACGACAACGAAACAAACCATATCTAATAGGTCACCATATCTTCCACTTAGGCAGAGTGCACAGGCGACTAAACACTGTACCCATAAACCAAATGAAGGAACACCATTTTTGTTGAGATGAGCTACCTTTTCAAAAAATAGTCCATCCTTTGCCATCGTATAATATACCCTTGGGCCTGCTAGAATTAGACCGTTAGCACAACCAAAACAAGAAATCATAATCATAGCGGCAATAATAGAGGTGCCTGTGCTTCCAAATATGATATCTGCCGCAGCAACGCCAACGCGATCATTTTTTGCAAAAGCAATTTCGTTTAGTGGTAATACGCCTAAATAAACAATATTGATGATGATATAAATAATAATCACTGTTAAAGCGCCAATGAATAAGCTTAAACCGACATTGCGCTGCGGATTCTTAATTTCTCCAGCGACCGCTGTTGCAGCGTGCCAAGAGTCGGAACTGAAAACAGAGCCAACCATTGCAGCTGCAATGGCACCCAATGCAGCAACCATTGTGTACGATTCAAAAGAGCCATCAATATTCATTTTACGCATGGGCCAGGCATTTTGCCAGTTGCTAGTCCATATCTCTGGCTTTAATGCCCAGAGACCAAAAACAATAATCCCAAGTAAGCAAGCTATTTTGATCACGGTGAGGAAGGTTTGAACAGATTTACCTTCTTTCACACCTCTTGTATTAACGTATGTGAGTAAGACAATTATTGCTAAAGCAAGAAGTTGAGCAGATGATAGTTGTAATGGTCCAAGGGCAATGAGGATCATTTCTTCATTGATTTGGGGAATAAGGTATGAGGTGAATTTTGAAAAAGCAACACCCACTGCTGCAATGGATCCTGTTTGAATGACCGCAAAGAAGCTCCATCCATATAAAAAACCAACAAAATCGCTATAAGCTTCTTTTAAAAAAAGATACTGTCCACCTGCTTTGGGGAACATCGCTCCTAGTTCACCATAACTTATGGCTGCGATTAAAGTCATGATACCCGTAATTGCCCAAATACCAAGTAACCAACCAGCAGACCCAACGTGCCTTGTAATATCAGCTGACACAATAAAAATACCAGAACCAATCATACTTCCTGCAACGAGTGAAACGGCGTCTAATAGACTTACCTCTCGTTTCATTTTACCTTCTTCTAAAACTTCATCCATTTTATAATTTTTTTAAACGGTCGCCAATATATCTAAAAAAATGTCAAATTTGGGTTTATTTCCTATAACTTATTTAATTTTTTTTAATGTTGTCAACCATGGAATGATAAAGTGGGGCTTGATTCTTGAATTCAGGAAATGAATGGCATAAATTTTTTGAATAATAGATTAACCAGCTTACTTTAGCCGGTCAAACTGAAATTGAATAAAAATTAAAACTCGTTTACATGAATTTTTTGCAAAACAATTTGATATACGCTATTCCTGTCTTTGGACTCATTGGTATCGTGGTCATGTTAGTTAAATCGGCTTGGGTAACCAAGCAAGAGGTTGGTGATGATAAAATGAATGTATTAGCTGGTCACATCGCCGACGGTGCAATGGCTTTTTTGCGTGCAGAATGGAAGGTGTTGACCTATTTTGTCATCATTGCGTCTATTATCTTGGCTTATTCAGGTACTTTGGTTGAAACTTCAAGTTGTGTGATTGCCATTTCATTCATCATTGGCGCGTGTACCTCGGCATTTGCTGGATATCTGGGGATGCGAATTGCAACCAAAGCTAATGTGCGCACCACACAAGCGGCTAGAACTAGTCTGGCCAAAGCATTAAGTGTTTCGTTTACGGGGGGAAGTGTGATGGGGATTGGCGTGGCTGGTTTGGCTGTTTTGGGTTTGGGGGCTCTGTTTATGGTATTCTATCAGATATATGTTGTTCAGACAGGTGGTAGTGTGAATGGGAAAGAGATGGAGAAAGCACTCGAAGTACTGGCTGGATTTTCTTTAGGTGCGGAGTCAATTGCTTTATTTGCGCGTGTTGGTGGGGGTATTTATACGAAGGCTGCTGATGTGGGTGCTGATCTGGTTGGAAAAGTAGAAGCGGGTATTCCTGAGGATGATGTTCGTAATCCGGCAACTATTGCAGATAACGTAGGAGATAATGTGGGGGATGTCGCTGGGATGGGTGCGGATTTGTTTGGCTCATATGTAGCAACTATCCTTGCCACGATGGTGTTGGGCCGAGAGATTGTTTCTGTCGACGACTTTGGTGGAATTGCTCCAATTCTTTTACCAATGTTGATTGCTGGATTGGGATTAATTTTTTCGATCATAGCTACTTCATTTGTTCGTATTGATAAAGAAACAGATAGTGTACAAAGAGCGCTGAATATGGGTAATTGGTCTTCGATCATCATGACGGCCATTGCGGCTTTTTTCGCTGTGCAGTGGTTACTGCCTGGAGTAATGACTATCCGTGACTTTCAATTCACAAAAATGGATGTCTTTTTTTCGATTATGGTGGGTTTGGTTGTTGGGGCTTTGATGAGTCTAATTACGGAATATTACACAGCGATGGGTAAACGCCCGGTTTTATCTATTATTAAGCAATCGTCTACGGGACATGCAACCAATATTATCGCCGGATTAGCCGTTGGGATGGAATCGACGGTATTACCTATTTTGGTACTTGCTGCGGGCATTTATGGATCCTATTACTTTGCGGGTTTGTATGGAGTTGCGATTGCTGCAGCAGGTATGATGGCTACAACGGCGATGCAATTAGCAATTGATGCATTTGGTCCTATTGCAGATAATGCAGGAGGGATTGCCGAAATGAGTGGATTGCCTCCTCAAGTACGGGAACGTACCGATAATCTCGATGCGGTAGGAAATACGACAGCAGCAACAGGTAAGGGTTTTGCCATTGCGTCAGCTGCTTTAACTTCACTCGCATTATTTGCTGCTTTTGTAGGTATTGCTGGTATTAGTCACATTGATATTTATAAGGCCAATGTGCTAGCAGGACTATTTGTTGGTGGAATGATTCCTTTTATTTTTTCTGCTTTGTGTATCTCTGCTGTAGGTCGGGCTGCCATGGATATGGTGAATGAAGTCAGGCGTCAGTTTCGTGAAATACCCGGAATTATGGAATACAAGGCCAAACCGGAGTATGAGAAATGCGTGGCTATTTCTACCCGAGCGTCTATTCGTGAGATGATGCTACCTGGGGGAATAGCGCTATTAGTTCCTGTCATAGTTGGTTTTTCCTTTGGCCCAGAGGTATTAGGTGGATTGTTAGCAGGAGTGACGGTATCGGGGGTATTGATGGGCATGTTTCAGTCAAATGCTGGTGGAGCTTGGGATAATGCGAAAAAATCGTTTGAGAAAGGAGTGGAAATTAATGGTGAGATGTATTACAAAAAATCGGAACCACATAAAGCATCTGTAACAGGTGATACAGTGGGAGACCCATTTAAGGATACCTCTGGGCCATCGATGAATATCTTGATCAAACTCATGTCTATTGTATCACTCATCATTGCACCTCATATTTCGCAAGGTGACACCCATGTCGCCAACAAAGGAGAACAGGTAAAAACGGAGCTAACAACTCCTCAGGTGAAAGCTTTTTCCCCTACTCAAGTATGTTGTAAGAAAGCGCTTTAGATAAGAATTTTTTAGTATAAATTTATGAAAACAAGCCCCGCACATAACTATGTGCGGGGCTTGTTCTATTTTAGATGGTTTTTTGATACGACTTTTTAGCTGAAGAATGTTTTGTTTTAATATTTGTTAATTTTTATTAATTAAAAATATTTATTATGTCATTAAAGTAAAATAATATATGTTTACGGTTCGTCATCATGAGATAAGCGAATTAGAAATACAAACGAATTAGTAAACCTTATGAAATTTAAAAAATCTTTAGACCACCTTCTTTTAGAAGCATCTGAGAGTGGGGAGCATACACTCAAGCGTACTTTAGGCCCTGGAAATTTAGTTGCCTTGGGGGTTGGGGCCATTATTGGGGCTGGGTTATTTGTTCGAACAGCAGCAGCGGCAGCAGAACATGCTGGTCCGGCGGTTACTTTGGGCTTTGTGTTGGCAGCAATTGGGTGTGCATTAGCGGGCTTATGCTATGCTGAGTTTGCTTCGATGATTCCCATTGCTGGTAGTGCCTATACTTATTCTTATGCAACCATGGGAGAGGTGGTTGCTTGGGTAATTGGATGGGATTTAGTTTTAGAATATGCCTTGGGAGCTGCCACAGTTTCTATTGCTTGGTCAGAATATCTTAATCGATTACTTGGGTCTTCTTTCGGTATTCATATTCCGTATCAATATTGTCATTCTCCCCTCCAAGTTTCAGCAGATGGGGTGGCTGGACTAATCAATCTTCCAGCCCTATTGATTATTGTAATGATCACTTTAGTTTTAGTTCGTGGGATTGAAGAGTCCGCTACATTAAATAATCTGATGGTTATTGTAAAGGTTGCTATTGTTGTTGCCTTTATTGCCATCGGTTGGAAGTATATGAATCCATCGAATCATATGCCATATATTCCTGAGAATCTGGGTGAAGAAAAGCTAATAAATGGTGAGGTTGGCTTTTGGGATTATATCTCGAGTGGCTGGTTTGGAAAGTTTGGTTGGAGTGGAATTATTAGTGCAGCAGGGGTTGTGTTTTTTGCCTTCATTGGTTTTGATGCCGTTTCAACTGCTGCACAGGAATCTAAAAATCCCAAAAAAGATATGCCTATTGGGATGCTCGTGTCTTTAGGTATTTGTACAGTCTTGTACGTGCTTTTTGGGCATGTATTAACAGGAGTGGCTAATTATGAAGAATTTTCAGGGCCAGGTAAAGAGGCTTCAGTAGCTTATGTAATTGCTACTTATATGCATGGATATCCATGGTTATCTACGTTAGTGACAGTGGCTATTTTGGCTGGTTTTACTTCGGTTATATTGGTAATGTTATTAGGACAATCGAGGGTGTTTTTTAGTATGTCAAAAGATGGATTAATACCCAAAACATTTTCAGCTTTACATCCTAAGTTTAAGACTCCTTATAAGTCGAATTATATATTTCTTGTGTTCGTTGGTGCTTTTGCTGCTTTTATACCGGGGGATGTGGTGGGCGACATGACGAGTATAGGTACTTTATTTGCGTTTTCACTTGTGTGTCTGGGAATCTTGGTTTTGCGTAAAACTGATCCACATCGTCATCGTCCATTTAAAACTCCTTTTATGCCTGTAGTACCCATATTAGGTATGCTAGTGTGTGTAACGATGATGCTTGGACTAGGAAAGCACAATTGGGAACGTTTGTTTGTTTGGATGGCAATAGGTTTAATCATTTACTTTTCTTATAGTGTAAAAAATAGTATCGTGCGAAAGAAGCTTAAAGAAGCTTGATAATTCAATAGTATCAATAATGACTAGAAACTAGCTGATTTAGATGAGTATTAATCATTTGGTAAGATGAGATTTAAGAAATCTATGGATCGTTTATTGATAGAGGCCTCAGAAGCTGGGGAGGATACGCTTAAACGTACTTTAGGCCCTGGAAACTTAATTGCACTGGGTATTGGGGCAATCATTGGGGCGGGATTATTTGTTCGAACAGCTGCTGCAGCGGCAGATCATGCAGGTCCAGCTGTTACGTTTGGTTTTATTTTGGCCGCAATAGGTTGTGCATTAGCTGGGCTATGTTATGCAGAATTCGCTTCGATGATTCCTATTGCAGGGAGTGCTTATACCTATACTTATGCAACTATGGGTGAGACCCTTGCTTGGATCATTGGTTGGGACTTAGTTTTAGAGTATGCATTGGGAGCTGCCACAGTTTCTATTGCCTGGTCGGAGTATTTGAATAAGTTGCTCGAAACTTTTGGTATGACTATTCCCTATGCCTGGTGTCATTCGCCTTTTCAAATGTCAATTCATGGAGAACACGGGCTGATTAATATTCCTGCTTTATTGATTATTGGAGTGGTTTCTTTGATTTTGATACGAGGAATTGAGGAGTCGGCAACAGTAAACGATATCATGGTTATTCTCAAAGTAGCCATTGTTATTGCATTTATTGCTATTGGGTGGGGGTTTATCAATCCTGTTAATCATATGCCATATATTCCTGAGAATCTGGGCGAAAAAAAGCTAATTAGTGGGGAGATTGGCTTTTGGGATTATATCTCGAGTGGCTGGTTTGGGAAGTTTGGATGGAGTGGGGTTATTAGTGCTGCAGGTGTGGTGTTTTTTGCTTTTATTGGATTTGATGCCGTTTCAACAGCAGCCCAAGAGGCTAAAGACCCTAAGAGGGATTTACCCATTGGGATGCTCGTGTCTTTGGGTATTTGTACAGTCTTGTACGTGCTTTTTGGACACGTATTAACTGGGGTTGCCAGTTATAAAGAGTTTGAAACAGTGGGAAAGGAGGCATCCGTAGTTTATGCGATAGATACTTACATGCATGGTTATCATTGGCTAGCCACATTGGTTAGTGTGGCGATCTTGGCTGGTTTTACTTCGGTTATATTGGTATTGTTGTTGGGTCAGTCTCGGGTATTTTTTAGCATGTCAAAAGATGGTCTGATTCCCAAAGCATTTTCTGATTTGCATCCTAAATATCGAACACCTTATCGGTCCAATTTGATATTTTTTCTCTTCGCTGGTATATTTTCCTCCTTTGTTCCCGGGGATGTGGTGGGTGATATGACCAGTATTGGTACGCTTTTTGCCTTTGCTTTGGTATGTTTAGGGGTGCTTATTCTACGTAAAACAGATCCGGGACGTCATCGTCCATTCAAAACACCTTTTATGCCTTTTGTACCTATTCTCGGAATAGTGGTCTGCTTGACAATGATGCTCGGATTAGGTAGGCATAACTGGGAACGATTAATTATTTGGATGATCATTGGTCTGATTATTTATTTTACTTATAGTATTAAACATAGTGTCATACGTAAAGCGGCGCAGCAAGAGGGCAATTTAAAATCAAGCTAGAATATTTCATTAATGAGTCATTTTTTGATATAGTTGATACTTTATAAATAGATACAGCGTTGTGAGTTTGGTAACTATTTAAAAATATATCAGTTGTTTTTTAACCTTTAATTGACTCATATGCTATTTGAACCATTTAAGAAACAATCTCTTCAGTTAAAAAATAGGATTGTCATGGCGCCCATGACTCGTGCTAGAAATCCAGACAAAGGGGTCCCCACTTCAATGAATGCGGAGTATTATCGCCAGCGTTCGGGGGCTGGGCTAATCATCACGGAAGGAGCGGCTATTTCTGAAACTTCTGTGGGTGTATTGCGTATTCCAGGGCTTCATACGGCAGAGCAAACAGAGGGTTGGAAATTAGTAACACAAGCCATTCATGGGGAAGGAAGTATGGTTTTTGCTCAACTTTGGCATGTAGGGCGTATTTCTCATGTTTCTAATCAGCCTAACAGGCAGCTTCCAGTTGGACCTTCTGATATACGAGCTGTTACCTCTTTTTCTTGGGGTTATGATGAAGATGGCAATGAAAACTTTGTCAGTTGTTCACAGCCGCGGCCTTTGTCTAGCCAGGAGATTAAGCAGGTAGAAGTGGATTTTGCCCAAGCTTCATCTAATGCGATAAAAGCAGGTTTTGATGGTATAGAACTACATGGTGCCAATGGCTATTTAATTGAACAGTTCTTAAATCCGTTCATCAATAATCGAGTGGATCAGTACGGAGGAACTATTGAAAATCGCTGTCGTTTTCTTTTAGAGACCGTTGATACTTGTGCTGAAAAAATTGGTTATGAGCGAGTTGCAGTTCGTTTGTCACCTTATGGAGGTCTTCATGACTCCCCGCATTATGAGGAGATCGAACCACTCTATTATTATCTTACTCAGGAATTAGCTAAGCGTAATATCGCTTATATTCATATTATGGACCAGAAATCAAGAGGTAGTTATGCACTTCCAGAAGGCTTTTTAGCACGTTTTCGGTCGTGGTATTCGGGTATTATTATTTTAGCTGGAGGATTAGACCGTGAAAAGTCCGAAGAATTATTAGTAGAAGGAAATATAGATCTTGCTGCTTTTGGGGAGCCATTTATTGCTAATCCAGATTTACCTGAAAGATTGAAGCATCATTGGCCATTAGCTCAACCAGATAGAAGTACATTCTATGGGGGAGCTGAACAAGGATATACGGATTACCCTTGTTTTGATACTGAAAAAGAACTTTTGGTTAGGTAGTCGAGTCTTTTATAACGTATAACGCTTTTGAGTTTATACTTTCATTTCCCCTTATTTGAGGTGACCACCTCAAATAAGGGGAATCTTTGGCTAAGGGCCGGTCTAAAGTTTATTTTATTTTTTTGTTGCAACTCCGTTAGGTTTTTTATCATAGCTGCCCCCGTTACGTTTTCAGAATCTGCCTCATCTCGGTAGAAAATAACTGGTAATAGTTTCATAAAATAAACCTCAGGAAGGCTTGTGATCAGAAATGATATAACCCTTTTTTGAGCTAAAATTCTTACGATATCTCCATTTTTTCATCAATTATCTGGATAAAATAATATAAGTTTGCCGTTTGTGTTTCCTAATAAGGATAGATGTAAAAACGGATTGAAGAAATATGAGATTTAAAAAACCCCTGGATGTTCTTTTGCTAGAGGCTTCAACAAGTGGGGAGCAGACCTTGAAACGTACATTAGGTCCTGGGAATTTAGTTGCGCTGGGGGTTGGGGCTATTATTGGGGCGGGTTTGTTTGTGCAAACAGCACGAGCGGCTGCAGAACATGCGGGGCCAGCTGTGACTTTGGGCTTTATTTTAGCAGCTATTGGATGTGCATTAGCAGGTCTATGCTATGCTGAGTTTGCTTCGATGATTCCTATTGCGGGGAGCGCCTATACCTATACCTATGCGACTATGGGAGAAACTCTAGCCTGGATAGTTGGTTGGGATTTGGTTTTGGAATACAGTGTAGCTGCTTCGGCTGTTTCCATTGCTTGGTCGGAATATCTGAATAAATTACTTGAAACTTTTGGTTTAGTGATACCCTATGTGTGGTGTCATTCGCCCTTTCAAAATTCAGCTGATGGGATATCTGGAATTATAAATCTTCCAGCGCTTTTTATCATTGTGTTGATTTCTTTAGTGCTGATTCGCGGGACTAAACAATCTGTAGCACTAAATGGTGTCATGGTCATTCTAAAAGTAGCTATCGTGATTGCATTTATTGCTATTGGGTGGGGGTTTGTAAATCCAGTAAATCATGATCCGTATATTCCTCAGAATATGGGAGAGATGAAATTAATGTCGGGGAAGATTGGTTTTTGGGATTTTATTAAGGGGGATGATTTTGGTAAATTTGGATGGAGTGGTATTATTAGTGCTGCGGGGATTGTATTTTTTGCTTTCCTTGGTTTTGATGCTGTTTCTACTGTTGCTCAAGAGTCCAAAAATCCGGCTAAGGACATGCCCATTGGTATTTTGGCTTCCTTACTTATCTGCACGGTTTTGTACATTCTCTTTGGCCACGTATTAACTGGTGTGGCTAATTATAGAGAATTTGCGGGTGCTGGTAAGGAGGCATCAGTATCTTATGTTATTGAAAGCTACATGCAAGGTTATCGGTGGCTTTCGATTTTAATCACTGTAGCTATTTTGGCTGGATTTACCTCAGTGATTTTGGTGACATTGCTTGCGCAGTCTCGGGTATTTTATGCCATGTCTAAGGATGGGCTTGTGCCAAAAATATTTTCTGTACTACATCCTCGATTTAAGACCCCATATAAATCGAATTTAATATTTCTTGCTTTTTCAGGTTTGTCTGCTGCGTTTGTACCGGCTCATGTCGTAGGTGATATGACTAGTATTGGTACGTTATTTGCCTTTATGTTGGTTTGTTTGGGGGTACTTATTTTGCGTATCACTGATCCGAATCGTCATCGTCCTTTTAAAACACCGTTGATGCCATTTGTGTCCATTTTTGGGGTTATCGTGTGTGTGATCATGATGATTGGATTAGGTAAGCCAAGTTGGGAACGCTTATTGATTTGGATGGGTATTGGTTTGATAATTTATCTCACTTATGGAGTTAGGAATAGTGTTATTAGGAAAAACCAAATTGCAGACAAATGATTTGCAATAAATAAAACCACAGTGCTTTTTGGTAGTTTTTGAGTGTACCAGAAGAATCTAGTTATGGGGGAAATCCTTTTTAAGTTTATTTAAAAGGTTTTATAATACTGGACTAGAAATACCCCTCATTGTTTTCTTTTAAAAATTAATAAAATAATTAAATTATGTTTTATTTTTGATAAAAAATAAAAATCTTTTATTCTGGTAAATTAAGATAAAGTGTGTGTTTCTAATAGGGGTTCCAGAAATCAAAAAACTTATTTATCTATCGAAAACTGACATATTCTTTTGAGTATGGTAGAATGATGTTCCACTTAGGAATAATGAGGGCTTAGTGTGTATATATTTTTTGCATTATAACTAATAATAGTATATGTTTGTTTTTTACGTTATTTTAACGAATTATATCATTCAAACAGACTAAAAAGCAGTATGAAATTTAGAAAATCCCTGGATCTCCTTCTATTGGAGGCTTCGGAAAGTGGAGAGCACACCCTTAAGCGCACATTGGGTCTTTGGAATCTGATTACATTGGGCGTTGGGGCCATTATTGGAGCAGGTTTATTTGTACAAACAGCGCGAGCGGCAGCTGAAAACGTGGGTCCGGCTGTAACACTTGGTTTTATTTTGGCAGCTAGTGGTTGTGCATTGGCGGGATTATGTTATGCCGAGTTTGCCTCTATGATTCCTGTTGCGGGAAGTGCTTATACTTATACTTATGCCACTATGGGTGAAGTTGTTGCTTGGATTGTTGGTTGGGATTTGGTGCTGGAATATGGAGTTTCTGCTGCAACAGTAGCTATTTCGTGGTCTGAGTATTTTAATAAGTTCATTGAGAAATTTGGGGTTATCATTCCTTATGAATTTTGTCATTCACCTTTTCAGGTTTCGGTCGATGGGGTACATGGTATTGCCAATTTACCAGCTTTAGCTATTGTAGCGATTGTTTCTTTGCTGTTAGTACGTGGCATTAGTGAATCGGTGACCTTAAACAATCTCATGGTTGTGGTGAAGGTAGCTATTGTTATCACATTCATCCTCATTGGATGGACGTTTATCAATCCGATGAATCATACGCCATATATCCCAGAAAATATGGGCGAAGCTAAAGTGTTCAGCGGAGAAATGGACCTTTGGGCTTATTTAACAAGTGGTGATTTTGGTAAGTTCGGATGGGGCGGAATTGTTTGTGCAGCAGGGGTTGTCTTTTTTGCTTTCAATGGATTTGATGCAGTTTCAACAGCTGCGCAGGAAGCTAAGAACCCAAGTAAGGATATGCCCATTGCGATACTAGGTGCATTAGTTATCTGTACGATCTTGTATGTTTTATTTGGTCATGTACTTACTGGAGTAGCTAATTATAAAGAATTTGCAACAGTGGGTCAGGAGGCATCGGTAGTTTATGCAATTGAAACGTATATGCAAAATTATCAATGGTTATCTATGCTGATTACTGTGGCTATTTTAGCTGGTTTTACTTCGGTTATTTTAGTGATGCTATTGGGTCAGTCTCGTGTATTTTATACGATGTCCCAAGATGGGCTTATACCAAAAGTGTTTTCAGATTTACATCCTAGATTTAAGACTCCTTATAAATCTAACTTAATATTTCTTGCCTTCATTGGAATTGTTGCTGCAGTTATTCCTGTTGATGTGGTGGGTAAGATGACCAGTATTGGAGCACTATTTGCTTTCACGTTGGTTTGTTTAGGAATACTGATTCTACGTAAAACAGATCCGAATCGTCATCGTCCTTTTAAAACACCATTTATGCCATTTGTACCTATATTAGGAATTATTGTGTGTGTGGTTATGATGCTTGGTTTGGGCCGAGACAGCTGGATACAATTATTCTCTTGGACTGCTATTGGTTTAGTGCTTTATCTGAGCTATGGGATGAGGAATAGTGTGATACGTAAATCGCAGCGCAAATAATAGTAGGAATTTTGTGCCATTTGTGTAATAAAAAAGAAGTCAGAGTTGCTATATAAAACTTTTTTATTGATGAATGAAGCTTGTGTTTTGTTATTAATCAAAATACAATATTTTATTTCAAGTAAAATATTAAGTTTGCCGGCTCGCTTATTATAATTCTATTAAAAAATCGATTGAAAGGTAATATGAGATTTAGAAAATCTATAGATCAGCTTTTATTGGAAGCTTCGGAGGGTGGGGAACATACACTTAAGCGAACCTTGGGACCTTGGAATTTAATTGCGCTTGGAATTGGAGCCATTATTGGTGCAGGTTTATTTGTTCGGACGGCTGCTGCAGCTTCGGAGCATGCTGGCCCAGCGGTGACTTTAGGATTTATTCTAGCTGCGATAGGTTGTGCATTAGCCGGTTTATGCTATGCTGAATTTGCTTCTATGATTCCAATTTCTGGGAGCGCTTATACCTATACTTATGCAACAATGGGAGAAACTGTAGCTTGGGTAATTGGGTGGGATCTTGTTTTAGAATATGCTTTGGGTGCTTCTGTGGTGGCTATAGCTTGGTCAGAGTACTTAAATAAGTTGTTAGAAGTCTTTGAGGTGAGTATTCCTTATGAATTTTGCCATTCTCCTTTCCAGACATCACTTGAAGGTGTGCAGGGAATTATTAATCTTCCGGCGTTATTGATTATGGCTGTGTTAACTATGGTTTTAATTCGTGGGACGCAGGAGTCAGCTAGGGTTAATATGTTCATGGTTATTTTGAAAGTGGCTGTGGTGTTAGCATTCATTGCGATTGGATGGAGCTACATCAATCCGATCAATCATACGCCATATATTCCCCCAAATGAAAGTGAAATAAAGCTGATGAGTGGAGAAATTGGTATTTGGGATCATTTAGTGAGTGGTAATTTTGGAAAATTTGGTTGGGGTGGAGTAATTAGTGCAGCGGGGGTGGTATTTATGGCTTTTATTGGATTTGATGCCATTTCAACAACTGCTCAAGAATGTCGGAATCCTAAGCGAGATCTACCTATTGGTATACTGGCTTCATTGGGTATTTGTACGTTACTTTATGTGCTTTTTGGTCATGTGCTTACTGGAGTAGCTAATTATAGAGAGTTTGAGACAGTAGGAAAGGAAGCATCCGTAGCCTATGCAATTGATACCTATATGTATGGCTATCATTGGTTATCTATCGCAGTGACTGTTGCTATTTTGGCTGGTTTTACTTCGGGCATATTGGTGATGCTTTGGGGACAATCAAGATTGTTTTTTAGTATGTCAAGAGATGGCTTGGTGCCTAAAATATTCTCGGATTTGCATCCTCGCTTTAAGACCCCATATAAATCAAATTTAATTTTTCTTTTGTTGGCTGGATTGTTTTCTGCATTTGTACCTGGGGATATAGTGGGCGATATGACTAGTATTGGTACCTTATTTGCCTTTACATTGGTTTGCTTGGGAGTGCTTATTCTTCGTAAAACGGATCCAGATCGTCCACGTTCTTTTAAGATTCCCTTTGTGCCTTTAGTCCCTATACTTGGAATTGTGGTATGTGTAGCGATGATGCTTGGATTAGGAGTCAATAACTGGGAACGATTATTTATTTGGATGGCTATAGGCTTTGTAATTTATTTCTCTTATAGCATTCGGAATAGTGTCATCCGAAAAAAGGCTAAACAATAGGGTGAGTAGATAGTGTATTTGTTTATTCTAAAAAGGCCTCGGTGTTACTCTGGGGCCTTTTATATTTGATTTATAGGGAGTCTGTTAAATGATGGGGCTTTGACTAGTTATGGTCTGGAAGCTTTATGTGTGTATTATCCCCCTTCAATTACTATTTGATTCTTCAAGGTTTGTTTTTTGCCTATTTTGAGAAACTATCCCTTTAGTGGCGACCGTTCTGTTTAAAGCAAGTTTTCCAACAAATAAAATAATCTACTTATTATGTCGTTTGTGTTCTTAATGTAAAATAAACTTATTATAACATGAAATTCAAAAAATCCTTAGATTCTCTTTTGTTGGAAGCATCAGAAAGTGGAGAGCATACACTTAGGCGCACCCTTGGTCCGGGGAATTTGATTGCTTTGGGGGTTGGAGGTATTATTGGAGCAGGTTTATTTGTTCGAACTGCTGTAGCGGCAGCAGATCATGCTGGTCCAGCGGTGACTTTAGGATTTATTTTAGCTGCAGTGGGTTGTGCATTAGCCGGTTTATGTTATGCTGAGTTTGCTTCTATGATCCCTGTTGCAGGGAGTGCTTATACCTATACGTATGCTACCATGGGGGAGGTGCTTGCATGGATAGTTGGCTGGGATTTAATTTTGGAGTATGGAGTGGCTTCCGCTGCTGTTGCCATTGCTTGGTCGGAATACTTGAATAAACTGCTGGAAACGTTTGGTTTAGTGATACCTTATACTTGGTGTCATTCCCCATTTCAGACTTCTATAGAAGGTATCCAAGGGGTTATGAACTTACCAGCTTTATTGATTATCACGATCATTTCTTTGCTTCTGATACGGGGAATGAAGGAATCAGTTGTATTAAATATGATTATGGTTGTTATTAAATTAGCTATAGTAATCACTTTTGTTGCCATTGGCTGGAGCTATATTAATCCTGCTAATCATATACCATACATTCCTCAAAATGTGAGTGAGATTAAGCTAATGAATGGTGAGATTAGTTTTTGGGATCATATTACTAGTGGTGAGTTTGGCAAATTTGGCTGGGGAGGAATTGTTAGTGCAGCAGGAGTGGTTTTTTTTGCTTTTATTGGCTTTGATGCTCTTTCGACAACAGCGCAGGAATGTAAAAATCCGAAACGAGATCTACCTATAGGTATCCTAGGTTCGTTAGTGATTTGTACATTATTATATGTGTCCTTCGGTTATGTATTGACTGGGGTTGCTAATTATAAAGAGTTTGATTTGGCTGGAAAAGAAGCCTCGGTAACCTATGTAATAAATACCTATATGCACAATCATCAATGGTTATCGATATCAATTACGGTAGCTATTTTGGCTGGTTTTACTTCCGTGATTTTAATGACGTTATTGGGTCAGTCGAGGTTGTTTTTTAGCATGTCTAAGGACGGTTTAATCCCCAAACTATTTTCTACCATACATCCCCGTTTTAAAACCCCTTATCAATCTAATCTGGTATTTATGGTATTGGCAGGACTATTTGCTGCTTTTATACCTGGAGATGTGATAGGTGATATGACTAGTATTGGGACGTTGTTTGCCTTTGCTTTGGTATGTCTAGGCGTGTTAATTTTGCGGAAGACTGATCCGGCTCGTCCTCGGGCTTTTAAAACACCTTTTATGCCTGTTGTGCCGATATTGGGGATTGTGGTTTGTGTGGTGATGATGTATGGTTTGGGGAGGCATAATTGGGAACGATTATTAATTTGGATGGCTGTAGGCTTACTTGTTTATTTTATTTACGGCATTCGGAATAGCCTTGTGCGAAAACAACAGGGCGGTTTATAAGAGCAGAGAGGGAAAAAATGTACCTTTGCCCTTATTAATTTTTTAGCGTTGTTTCATGGTATGATGTCTTATCTCAAGTTCAATCTAAATGAGATACTTTCGGTAACAATGATTCTTTTTGGGATTATCGATATTCTTGGGGCTATTCCTGTTATTATTGCGTTACGGAATAAAGCGGGGCATATTCAGTCTGGAAAGGCTTCCATTGCTTCATTGGTGCTGATGGTGTTGTTTTTATTTATTGGGGAGCAGCTACTGGATGTGATTGGTCTAGATGTGTCTTCATTTGCCATTGCAGGTTCGTTTGTGATATTTTTCATTGCAATGGAAATGATTTTAGGCGTTAATCTTTTTAAGGAAGAAATGCCTGAAAGTGTGTCAATTGTTCCATTGGCTTTTCCGCTAATTGCAGGTTCGGGGACACTGACAACGGTTTTATCTTTGAAGTCTCAGTATGCTACGCAGGATATCATTGCAGGCATTATTCTCAATGTGATATTTGTTTATTTCGTGCTTAAAAATACCTTCAGGTTGGAAAAATTGTTTGGGAAAGCTGGGCTTAATGTTCTTCGGAAAGCTTTTGGAGTTATTTTATTAGCAATTGCTATCAAGCTTTTTAGATCAAATACGGGATTGTGAATATTTGAGATCTAGGTTTTTACTGTTTTGTTGCTACGTAAAAAAGATCAAAACATTTGTCATCAGCCTGACTTAGAAAGTGGTCCTTGTGGGTAATATCTAGCACCAGATCGTGGTTATGCTTAAGGAGCTTTCTCCGATTCAATCGGTTCATCAGATCATAGGGGATTTGTAAAAATCGTCTGGGTAAGCGATGTTGCAGATCGAAAATGTCGAATCGAGTTATTCTTTTGACGGATTCTTTATTCTTTAAATAGTAATCCATCACTTTTGAATGACCAAAAACACCGAGTGTCTCAATAGATTGAAACTTTCGACGCAATAGTATTTTGAGCTGTTGGGCAGTATACTCTCTAACGTGCCAAGGATTCCTAGTCAGTGACATGTTGGCGTTTGGTGTGGTGACAATGAGTTTTCCCCCATCTTTTAAAACGCGATGTATCTCACTAACAAAATCCTCATCTTGGTCAATATGTTCAATGACTTGAAATGTAATTACGCAATCAAATTCCTTATCCGGAATACCTGTTAGTGGAGGGACATTCATCTGGATGAATTGAATTTTATCGGTGAGGTGATCAGGAAGATCAAAGCTAGCTTTGTATTTGTCGATGGTCACCAGTTCATCTGTCTGTTCAGCGATTAATGCAAGTCCATAGCCGCTTCCTGTTCCAATTTCAAGCACTTTCCCATGGATTCGTTTAGCAGCTTCCTGGTAAGCTAATAGGGATCTTTGATAAATAACATGATCTGACGGGTCGTGGTGAGCTACTCGTTCAGCTGTTTGCAGGGGCTTCATATGGAGGTAATAAATAATGGAGGTATTTTAGAGAGATTTAGACCGTCAAAATTATTATTTTTTTCGGGTAAGCGCTCACCTAAAATCCTCGTAAGTTTGTAGACCGAAATTTTTATTTTCGTCAATCAATTTTCTAGTTATGGAAGAATTTGAGCTGAGCGCAGCCTCAAAAAAAACAAAAACAATTTATATCTCGACTGTCATTAGTATCACTTTGGTGCTATTGTTGGCTGGATTGTTAGGTTTAATTTTGGTTCATGCGCAAAGATTATCAAGCCATGTAAAGGAAAATATGGTCTTAAATGTCATGATGAGTGATATGGTTAAAGAAGAAGACGTTTTTGCTTTGCAACATCAAATCAATGCTAATCCCGCAGTTTTGAAAACGAAGTATGTTAGTAAAGAGGAGGCAGCACGTCAGCTGGCGAAAGATTTAGGCGAAGACTTTGTGGAATTTTTGGGTTATAACCCTTTACTTTCATCGCTGGATGTGTACATGAATGCTGGCTATGCCAACAACGATAGTATAAAGTTGCTTTCTGCTCAGTTGATGAAGAACCCCTTAGTTAAAGAAGTGATTTATCAGCCCTCATTAATGGATATGGTTGATCAAAATATTCGGAAAATTAGTCTGATTATTTTAGGTTTTGCGCTTGTTTTGCTTGTTGTTTCGGTTGCGTTGATTAATAATACCATTCGTTTGGCCATTCATTCGCAGCGCTTTTTAATTAAGAGTATGCAGTTGGTAGGGGCAACTAAAGGTTTTATTCGAATTCCCTTTATAAAGTCGAGTGTGTTACATGGGTTATTAGCAGGTATTATTGCAGTTATTTTATTGTGTTTGGGCTTATATGTTGTACAGCAGCAGATTCCTGAAATAGCTATGTTGAGTAATTGGATAGAGTTTGCTGTGGTGTTGGCAATTGATATCGGGCTTGGTATTTTGATTTCGGTGCTGAGTACTTATTTTGCAGTAAGTAAGTATCTTCGCCTACAAATTTATGATCTATACAGATAATGGCTAAAAAGAGCAGTTCGAGCACTGAAACGAAGGTAAATGCAAAGCCATTCGTATTTGGAAAAAATAATTACCGTTTGATGTTGATTAGTATTGGTGTAGTTATTTTGGGTTTTATTCTCATGATGGGAGATACAGATATTTACGATTTCCGGAAAATAGTTCTGGCACCTATAGCTGTATTACTGGGGTTTGCTATTGGATTTTTCGCCATTCTTTGTACCCCTAAACGATCCGAATAAAGGGGCGTTCTTTTTGGAGGTTTTGTGATTTGATGGATGAACAAGTATTAAAAAAAATCGATTTTAATTTTTCTGAAGGGGAGCTTCTGCTAGTCAACAAGCCTTATCGGTGGACTAGTTTTGATGTTGTTGGTAAAATTCGGAATGCACTTAAGCCTTTAAAAATCAAAGTAGGTCATGCCGGAACACTAGATCCATTGGCTACGGGTTTATTGTTGATTTGTACGGGGAAACTCACCAAGCGAATAGATGAGTTTCAGGCGCAGGAGAAAGAATATACAGGGACGATAATGCTTGGGGCAACTACTCCGTCTTATGATTTAGAAACGGAAATAGATCAGATTTTCAATATCAGTACCATTACTCAAAGCCAGATCAAGGAAACTGTCAGGCAGTTTATTGGCCAGCTAGAGCAGTATCCACCTGCACATTCAGCAGTAAAGATGAATGGGGAGCGCTTGTATGTCAAGGCTAGACGAGGTGAAGAGGTTGAGCTAAAAGTACGCCAGATTAACATTGCTGCATTTGATATCACACGGATCGATTTACCAGAATTAGATTTTCAAGTGCAATGTAGTAAAGGGACCTATATTCGTTCGTTGGTTCATGATTTTGGTAAAGCATTGAATAATGGTGCTTATCTTTCAAGGCTAGTACGCACACGAAATGGGAATTATCACTTGAATGATGCCTTCGAAGTGATGGAATTGATTGGTCAGATCAAGCATTTAAAAGAAGAAGGGAAATTGAAATAGTTCTAGTTCAATTTTGGTCACATGAAAATTTATCATGACATCGAGGAGTTTCATAAAATAGATCAGGCTGCGGTAACCATTGGTACGTTCGATGGGGTACATTTGGGACATCAAAAGATCCTCAAGCGTTTGAAGACATTGGCAGAACGAGCTGGATCAGAAACGGTAGTGCTTACTTTTTTTCCGCATCCGCGAATGATTCTACATCCAGAAGACGCTCATATTAAGTTGATTAATACCATCGCGGAAAAAGCAGAACGGCTCGATCAATTAGGTATTGATCATCTCATTATCACTCCATTTACGCGTGACTTTTCTAATCTGAGCCCACAAGCATACATCAAAAATATTTTGGTGGATAAGATCGGTATGAAACATCTGGTGATCGGTTATGATCATCATTTTGGTAAAGATCGTGAAGGTGGATTGTCTCATTTACAACAATTGGCCCCCATTTACGGGTTTGATATTGAAGAGATATCTCAGCAGGATATCAATGATATAGCTGTCAGTTCGACTAAAATTAGGAATGCTTTGCTCAGTGGGGATGTGAAAATGGCTCGGGAGTTTTTGGGTTATTCTTTCCAGTTGCTGGGAAAGGTAGTAAAAGGCGATCAAATTGGCCGAAGAATGGGCTTTCCTACAGCCAACCTCTTTGTGGAGGAAAATTATAAGCTTATTCCTGCTGATGGTATTTATGCTGTGGAAGTGGAATTGTTGAAAGCTGAAAATCAATATCCGAGACTACTCTCACCTCCATTAAAAGGAATGGCCTATATTGGGCACCGACCGACCATTAATGGTATGACGCGTAACATTGAAGTGAATATTTTTGATTTTAATGAAACTATTTACGGTCAGTTCATTCGGATTCATTTTCTACATTTTGTTCGGGAAGATCAGCGATTTGATTCCTTGGAAGCACTTCGCTTGCAGCTTATCGAGGATGAAAAAGTAGTGAGGGGTTTGCTTTTGTGAATGATTTTTTGTCAAATAGGCGTTCGTTCATCCATGCCAGATAACGTATTTTTGTGGGTTAAAAAAGAAAAACGCAAATGGAGATCAAACCTGGAGATCTGCTAAATCAAATTAATTATCCCGTTGATCTTAGAAAGTTTAAGGAGGAAGATTTAGAACAAATTTGCACAGAGCTTCGCCAGTTCATTGTAGATGCTGTATCGGTTGGTGGTGGGCATTTTGGTTCCAGTTTGGGGGTAGTAGAGCTCACTGTGGCCTTGCATTATGTGCTTAACACACCTTATGATCAACTGATATGGGATGTAGGCCATCAGGCTTATGGTCATAAAATTCTGACGGGGCGTCGCAAGCAATTTCATACCAATCGGATTTATAAAGGATTAAGTGGTTTTCCCAAGCGCTCAGAAAGCCAATACGATGCATTTGGCGTAGGTCACTCGTCAACCTCCATTTCTGCTGCATTGGGGATGGCTGTAGCCTCTCGCTACAAAGGAGAAACAGATAGGCAGCATGTGGCTGTCATCGGTGATGGAGCCATGACCGCTGGACTTGCTTTTGAAGCATTGAATCATGCGGGGACAGAAAATACGAATCTACTAGTGATCTTAAATGATAATTGTATGTCGATTGATCCCAATGTAGGTGCATTGAAAGAATATTTGACAGATATCACTACTTCCAAGCCTTACAATAGATTTAGGGATGATATTTCCTACGTGTTGGAGCAAATATCCAAATTAGGCCCAAATACACATGAGATTGTCAAGAAGATTGAGAAAAGCATAAAAGGAAGCTTACTTCAACGAAGTAATTTTTTTGAGGCGTTGAAATTCAGATACTTTGGCCCCATTAATGGTCATGATGTAAAACACTTGGTTAAAGTAATTCGGGATTTGCGTGATATCCCGGGGCCTAAATTGCTTCATTGTATAACAGTTAAAGGCAAGGGATATGAGTTGGCAGAACAGGATCAAACCAAGTGGCACTCACCAGGACTTTTCGATAAAATAACTGGAGAAATTAAAAAAGTAGTTTTTGATAAGCCACAGCCCCCAAAATATCAGGATGTATTTGGTCATACCTTAGTTGAGCTAGCAGAAAAGAATTCGAAAATTATGGGTATTACGCCAGCTATGCCTTCGGGTTGCTCCTTAAACATTATGATGAGGGCTATGCCTGATCGGGCTTTCGATGTGGGAATTGCCGAACAACATGCTGTTACGTTTTCGGCTGGGCTTGCAGCTCAGGGGATGATACCATTTTGTAATATATATTCCAGTTTTATGCAAAGAGCTTATGACCAGGTTATACATGATGTGGCTATTCAGAAGCTTAGTGTTATTTTTTGTTTAGATCGTGCTGGAGTTGCAGGTGCTGATGGGGCTACCCATCATGGTGCTTACGATCTGGCCTATATGCGCTGTATTCCCAATATGATTGTTTCCGCTCCAATGAATGAAGAAGAGCTGCGTAATCTTATGTATACGGCACAGCAGGATCAAATGGGACCTTTCTCTATTCGTTATCCACGTGGTAATGGGGTCATGACTGATTGGCGACGTCCTTTAAAATCCTTGAAAATAGGCAAGGCTCGAACAGTATGTGAAGGAGTGGAATCAGCCATTCTAACGATTGGTCATATTGGGAATGAAGCACTAAAAGCTTGTAAATTATTGAATGAAGAGGGGGTTTTCCCAGCACATTACGATATGCGTTTTGTGAAACCTTTGGATGAGGAATTATTGCATTCAGTGTTCAGAAAATTTACCCATGTGATTACAGTGGAAGATGGTTGTTTGCAGGGAGGTATGGGAAGTGCTGTTATCGAGTTCATGATGGATCAAGGTTATCAGTCAAAAATCACTCGCTTAGGAATACCTGATTGGGTGATTAATCATGGTGAGCAACCTGAGCTTTGGACCGAATGTGGATATGATGCAAAAGCCATTATTACAGCCGTGAAGCAGTTTATGTTGGATAAGATAGGGTCGGTATAAAAAATAAGTAGATGATACGAGAGTTTAAAAGTGGTGAATCTTTAGGCGAAGTACACGGTTCTGTAGCAACTTCGAATAAAACCGGATGGAGAAAATTGGGGGCATTTATTGGGCCTGCTTATTTGGTGAGTGTGGGTTATATGGATCCGGGAAATTGGGCTACTGATATTGCAGGAGGAAGTCAGTTTGGTTATCAGCTTATTTGGGTATTGCTGATGTCTAACTTGATCGCTTTGCTTCTTCAATCGCTGAGTGCTCGTTTGGGTATTGTGCAGGGCCTTGATCTGGCTCAGGCCTCAAGAAATGCATATCCTAAGCTGGTCAATTTTTCACTCTATATTTTAGCACAAATAGCCATAGTTGCTTGTGATTTAGCAGAGATTATTGGGATGGCTATTGGGCTAAATTTACTTTTTCACCTTCCGATGATTTGGGGAGTATCAATTACTATCCTTGATACCTTATTACTATTATTTCTGATGAATAAGGGTATGCGTATCATGGAGGTATTTATTATATCGATGGTTTTTATTGTGGGATCATCTTTTTTGGCGGAAATGATTATCGTTAAACCGGTGCTGGGTGAAGTAGTTTCGGGTTTTAAACCCTCGATGCTTTCGGGTGAGGCACTCTATATTGCCATTGGTATCATTGGGGCAACGGTGATGCCTCATAATCTTTACTTGCATTCGTCATTGGTTCAAACCAGAAAAATTGAGCGAACTATCAAAGGGATTAGCGATTCATTGAAATATAATTTGATTGATACAGGCATTGCACTCAATTTGGCCTTTTTGGTTAATGCTGCCATACTGATCCTTGCCGCTACTGCATTTTATAAAAATGGATTGTTTGAAGTGGCCGAAATACAACATGCTTATAAAATATTGGATCATATTTTTGGATCAACAGCCCCAATATTGTTTGCTGTTGCGCTGATTGCATCGGGGCAAAGCTCGACTATTACCGGTACACTTGCGGGGCAGATCGTGATGGAGGGACATATTAATTTGCGAATAGCACCTTGGCTAAGGCGTTTGATCACTAGACTTTTGGCTATTGTTCCTGCCCTTTTTACCATTTTGTATTTTGGGGATGATGCTTTAGGTGGTTTATTGGTACTGAGTCAAGTGGTATTGAGTTTGCAGCTCGGATTTGCAATTATTCCATTGATCCATTTTAACTCGGATCGTCAAAAAATGAAGGAATTTACCATCAAAACATGGGTTAAAGTGATTGCATGGATTAGTGCTTTGATTATTGTAGGTCTTAATGTAAAGCTTGTTTGCGAAGAAGTTTCCACCTGGATAAATAATACCCAAGGAAATTCTTGGTGGATTTATGCTTTGGTATTACCCATACTTTTTGCTATTGCGGGTTTATTGCTCTATGTATTTTTCAAGCCATTTATTAGTAAAAAAGGTCGTGGGCTTTCGCATGTGCCGCATGGTGTCGCCTTGGATATTCTTCAGGTGGATCGAGTTAAGTATGATCGAATTGGAATTGCAGTAGATTTTTCTTCCAAGGATAGAGAGGCTATTCAGCAAGCTTTGCAACAGGGAGGGAAAGAGGGTAATTATTATCTTATCCACGTAGTCGAAACAGCGGGGGCTAAGTTTTATGGGGATCATGTTTTGGACCATGAAACTTTGAGTGATATTCATAACATGGAAAAATATCAGCAAGATTTGCAGCAAATGGGGTATCAAGTGACTTTAACCATTGGTTATGGAACGGCAGCCCAGGCGATTGTCGAGGTAGTTAATAAGAAGGGTATTCAGTTACTTGTGATGGGTTCACATGGTCATCGGGGAATTAGTGATTTGGTTTTCGGAACAACGGTAGATAAAGTCAGACATCATGTAGACATACCCGTATTTATTATTCAATAAATAAAGCCTCGTATCATTCATTAGTAAAGAATATTTCTATTGGCTGGAATTTATCTACATATCCCTTTTTGTAAGCAAGCTTGTCACTATTGTGACTTTCATTTCAGTACCTCTTTGGGCAAAAGAGATGAATTACTTAAAGCTTTGCATATTGAGCTTTTTTTGCAGAAAAGCTATTTGGGCTCTCAATCTATCGAGACCATTTACTTTGGCGGTGGGACTCCCTCGTTATTAACTGCCGAAGTACTACAGTCTTTGATTGATAAAATTGCTACGTATTTTCAGCTGTCTTCAGATGTAGAGATCACCTTGGAGGCTAACCCGGATGACTTAAATGCAAAAAAGGTGAGAGAAATCAAGCAAACAGCAATCAATCGATTGAGTATTGGCATTCAGTCTTTTTTTGATGCGGATTTACGATGGATGAATCGAGCACATACGGCAGGGGAAGCTGAAGGATCAATCAAGCGGGTTCAAGACGTTGGTTTGGAAAACATCACGATTGATCTCATTTATGGATATCCTTTATTGAGCCATGAGAAATGGGCTAATACCCTTTCTAAAGCAATTCAGCTGCAAGTGCCACATATATCCGCTTATGCCATGACTGTTGAGCCCCGTACGGCATTGGCCTCTTTTATTTACAGGGGGAAGCAGCAAGCATTAGATGAAGCGCAAAGTGCAGCGCAATTTATTCAGTTGATGGATGGCTTGGAGCAAGCAGACTTTGAGCACTATGAAATATCCAATTTTGCCAAATCGGGTCAGTATTCGAAACATAATACCAACTATTGGTCTGGGGTTTCCTACTTGGGTATTGGGCCATCGGCACATTCGTTTAATGGCCAGACTAGGCAGTGGAATGTGGCTAATAATGCACAATATCTCCAAGCGATTGATCGAAAGCAAATTCCCGCTGAGATCGAAATATTAACTCAAGAGAATCAAGTTAATGAATACATCATGACTTCGTTACGGACCAGTCTGGGAATGGATTTAATGAAGATCAAGCAACATTTCGGTGAGCGCTATTTGACCACGATTAAGCAGGAGCTAAACCGATTTCTAGAGAAAAATTGGATTAATATACAGGAGCATGTTGTTACGTTGAGTAGAGAGGGTAAGTTATTTGCAGACCATGTTGCTTCAGAATTATTTGTAGAAGATTTAAAAACCTAGAGCCGGTTTAAAGTTTATTTTAAGAAATAATTGCCGGTTATTTTTGAGCGAAATAAGGTGGATTTTTCATGCCATTAATTTACTTTTCAAAGGTATTCAACTGTTCGCTTCGCTAGGGTTTAGAGCAATAGTGAGAGACTATTGCGAAAAATCTAACGAATTTGCAGCCAAAAAGAACCAAAAGAATGAAATAAAATAAACTTTAGATTGGCTTCTGGGTAAGCAATACATATAATGTACGAATCAAAAGATCAAGTTTATGGCTAATCACATTGAGATACTGGTAATTATTACGATTGTATTACTTCTACTTGATATGTACATCTATGGGGCAATTGTTACCGTCAGACCCAAGTGGAAGACATTACATTTTCCATACATCTGGTGGTCTTATTCCATTTTGCTACTCTTGGGTGTTTTTATTGGCATTTTTTGCGATATCAAATTTATGCTGCGGGCTTTTATTGTGGTGATATTTTTCATGACGGTGATTTCGAAGTTATTTTTCCTGCCCTTTATACTTTTTGATGATGTGCGTCGAGGGGGCATTTGGATTAAGCGGAAGTTGTTTGTTAAAACACAAGATCAACCAGTAGAGGTTGTCCATCAGGCGAATACCAATGCAATTCCTCGGTCTGAATTTTTAATTAAAGCGGGAACGTTAGTGGCGGTGCTACCACTGGCTTCTTTAACCTATGGAATTATTTCTGGGGCTTACGATTACCGAATTAAACGTCGGATACTTTATCTTCCGAATCTTCCCAGTGCTTTCGATGGGATTAAATTGGGGCAGATATCGGACATCCATTCAGGTAGTTTTTACAATCGAAAAGCAGTGCTAGGAGGGGTGGAACTTCTTTTAAAGGAAAAACCCGATTTTATCTTTTTTACAGGAGATTTGGTGAATAATGTGGCGTCTGAAATGTGCGATTATCAAGATATTTTTTCCAAAGTGAAGGCTCCGTTGGGGGTGTTTTCCATATTAGGAAATCATGATTATGGGGATTATTATTTTGGGAAAGGCCCATCCCTAGCCAAGGCAAAGAGTTTGGCAGAGGTAAAGACGACACATAAAAACATGGGTTGGGATCTGCTATTGAATACACATCGTAGACTGAAAGTAGGAGGCCAAGAGATTGCAATCATTGGCATCGAAAACTGGGGCGCTGGGCGTTTCTCCAAATATGGGCGCATGGATTTAGCTGTCCCTGGAACGGAGGACTTGCCTGTTAAGTTGCTTCTTTCACATGATCCGTCGCACTGGCGGGCTCAAGTATTGCCCAAATATCCACAGATTGATGTGATGTTTAGTGGGCATACGCATGGCATGCAATTTGGGCTCATTACCGATAAAGTGCAGTGGAGCCCCATACAATATATTTATAAGGAATGGGCAGGCTTGTATCAGGAGCAACATCAGCAGCTTTACGTGAATGTAGGTTATGGTTTTCTGGGGTATCCTGGTCGTGTGGGTGTTTTGCCTGAAATCACCATCTTTGAGTTGAAAAAAGGTCACGCCTAGTTGATGCGGGTAAAAGCTTTAACTTTTCAGCGGTTTCCTTGCTGTACGACAATGAAAAAACACCTTTGGAAAACACTTGATTTTTTACTCTTTAGCAACATTTTCATTGCGTTAGGAGCTTTGGTTCAAGGTCTGATTACCTATCGGTTACTTTATGCTGAGCCAGATAAAGATGTGTTGGCTATTTTATTCTGTTCTACACTAGCTTTGTACAACTTTAGTATTCTATTATCTAAACCTAAAAATTTTAAAGTCTCGCCTTTTAGACGAGTTCGATGGATATTTTCGCATTATCGTTTGAATGTGACATTGATGCTTATTGCTACTTTTTCATTGATTCCGCTAGCCTTGTTTTTATCTGTTCCTGCATTGCTATTACTTTCTTTTTTGGCGTTAATCTCGATTGCTTATAGTTTGCCTATTTTTCATTTTCGTGGTCATTGGTTTGGGCTTAGAAGTGTGCCGGGGGTTAAACTCTTTTTAATTGCATTGGTTTGGTCTTTAAGCTGTGTATTATTACCCATTGTGGAATTAGAAAGTGCTGAAGCATTTACTTTTCCTAGCTGGGATGGTATTTTGCTTGTACTGAATGAATTTTTATTCGTGGTAGCTTTAACCATTCCCTTTGACATTCGCGACTCCTTACAAGATGAACAAAATGCACTAAAAACGCTTCCAACAATGCTTGGTCGAAAGATGACACTTCTTATTGCCTATGGGCTTTTGTTGGTTTATCTTGTTTTACTCTTGGTATTGGCTCGGGTAATTGGTCCGATAAGTGCCATAGCACTTGCGGGGAGTATTATATTGGTTGGATGGGGCATATCCAGGTCCAATACCAATCGAAATGAATATTTTTACTTTTTATTTCTGGATGGGATGCTGGTTGGGCAATTTCTTATTTTGTGGATGGTTGGCCTGTTGGTACAGATTCTCGTCTAAAGATTACCTATTCTGGGCTAATAATTTCATAAAATAAACGCTATATAATAATGAGTATAAAAACAGTTGATTCGTTTAGGTTCGCTGGGAAAAAAGCTTTAGTTCGTGTTGATTTTAATGTGCCATTAGACGATCAGTATCGAATTACGGACGATAGTCGTATTCAGGGAGCACTACCAACTATCGGTAAGATTTTAAAAGATGGAGGTGCTGTCATTTTGATGTCGCATTTTGGACGTCCAAAAGGGCAGCCTGTAGAAAAATATTCTTTAAAGCACGTTGTTAAACATCTTTCTGACCTAGTTGGTCAGCAGGTCCAGTTCGTAAGTGATTGTATTGGTCCACAGGTTGAACACGCGGTTGCTGCGTTAAGATCTGGCCAAGTACTTTTAATAGAAAATTTGAGATTTCATCCAGAGGAGGAGAAAGGTGATAAAGCATTCGCAGCAGAGCTTGCGGGGTTGGGTGATATTTATGTGAATGATGCTTTTGGAGCAGCACATCGTGCACATGCTTCCACTTCAGTAATTGCGCAATTTTTTCCTGGAGCAAAATGTGTTGGTTATTTGATGGCTGCAGAATTACAGAATGCCGAAAAAGTAATCAGCCATGCGGCAAGGCCTTTTACTGCCATTATGGGGGGAGCTAAGGTTTCGGATAAAATTGAATTGATTGAGCGTTTGTTAGAAAAAGTAGATCATTTGATTATTGGCGGGGGTATGGCGTATACTTTTGCCAAGGCACAGGGGGGTCATATCGGCAAATCCTTGGTTGAAGAGGATAAATTAGATTTAGCTAGGCATCTCATTGAAAAGGCAAAAGCCAAGGGGGTGAATTTGGCCTTACCAGTCGATTCAGTCATTGCTGATCGTTTTTCTAATGATGCGGATATTGAGTTTGCATCGAATGATCATATTCAGGCAGATTGGATGGGACTAGATATTGGCCCAAAGTCGATCGAACAGTTTAAAACCATTATTGAAGAGTCCAAAACTATTTTATGGAATGGGCCAATGGGTGTCTTTGAGCTATCAAAATTCGAAATAGGCACTAGAGCTATTGCTGATGCAGTTGTGGAGGCTACAGCACATGGGGCATTTTCGCTAATTGGAGGAGGAGATTCTGCTGCAGCGGTTGCTAAATTTAATTTGACCGATCAGGTGAGTTATGTTTCCACTGGAGGGGGGGCACTACTAGAATATATGGAAGGAAAAGAATTGCCTGGGGTTAAAGCGATACTAGACTAATCAAGGCATTAAGAGCGTGTTTAAAGTTTATTTGATTTTATTCTTTTGGTTCTTTTTGGCTGCAATTTCGTTAGATTTTTTCGCCATAGAAGCCCCGCTATGGCTCCAAAATCTGCCTCATTTCGCTCAAAAATAACCTACAATAATTTTATAAAATAAACTTTAAACAAGCTCTAAGTCCATTTATTGATCAACAAAAATTTTGAATAGTAAACAACACCAAATACGAATATGAGATTATTAGAAGGAAAAACGGCATTAATCACTGGAGCATCCAAAGGAATAGGACGTAAAATAGCCGAAAAATTTGTGGAACATGGTGCTCATGTGGCTTTTACTTATTTGTCTTCCATTGAAAAAGGGCAGGCTTTGGAGCAAGAACTTCAGCAAGAGGGAATTAAGGTAAAAGGCTATCGGTCTGATGCTTCTAAATTTGATCAGGTCGAACAATTGATTAATGATATTGTGGTAGATTTTGGCACATTGGATATTGTAGTGAATAATGCCGGAATTACAAAAGATGGTTTACTCATGCGCATGACTGAAGAAAATTGGGACGAAGTGCTCAATACCAATTTAAAATCTGTATTCAACGTGACCAAGGTAGCCTCTAAGGTGATGATGAAAAATAAAAAAGGAGTTTTTATTCATATGAGTTCTGTTGTTGGTGTAGAAGGCAATGCGGGTCAGGCAAATTACGCAGCTTCTAAAGCTGGAATAATTGGCTTTTCTAAGTCGGTTGCAAAGGAATTAGGGTCACGCAATATTCGAAGTAACGTAGTAGCTCCAGGATTTATTCGCACAGAGATGACCGATTCACTAGATCCCAAAGTAGTGGAAGGGTGGGCACAAAATATTCCGCTAAAGCGTGCTGGTGAAACAGATGATGTGGCTAATGTTTGTGTCTTTCTGGGTTCAGATCTGAGTACTTATGTTACTAGCCAAGTACTTCCGGTGTGTGGAGGAATGCTCTAAAAACCAATTGATTTTATTCGTAGGGGCAAGCTTTTTGTGTCTCTACGGATATATTGGTCTATCTCTAGAGGGGTGAGGAAGTGCTTAATTAATCATTTGTTTTTCCGTGGCGTATCCAATAGATAAGCCATCGAATGGCAATGATACCATGGTTGATGAGAGTAGGGATGAGACCATAATGTTTAACAAAAATCTGAAAACGCTCTTTTAGACTCTGAAAATGTCTTTTTTTAGATAGCCCGCCCATTTGATACTTAGCCACGTACTGTTTGGTATTCACGGTTAGTTTGGCTTTTTTAGTGGCTTGGATAATCCAATCAATATCAGCGCTTAATTGGTAGGTCAGATCATAAGGCTGGGTAATTGATCGCCTGATGTAGATCGCCTGATGACTAATAGACATTCCATATCGGAAACTTTTCCAGGTAAAATGTTCGGGTATTTGATGGCGACGCTTTCCAAAAGCTTGCTGGTCCTGGGAATACATTTCTGTTTCTCCATAATAAATATCAGCATCGGGTCGGGTGGAAAAAATCTGTTTGACGGTATCTGGTGCATAAATTTCATCCCCAGAATTCATAAAAAGAAGATAATCACCAGAGGCAAGAGCTAAGCCTTTATTCATTGCATCATAAATGCCCTGATCTTTTTGGGAAATTAATTTGGCTATATGGTGTTTGTATTTTTTGATTATTTCAAGGGTCCCATCTGTCGAACCACCATCGATTAGGATATACTCGATGTTCGGATAAGTTTGATTGAATACGGAAAGCATCGTACGTTCAATATCTTGAACGCCATTGTAGACTACAGTGATGACGCTGAGCTTAGGCTGAAACATGTTGATCTAGTACTTGCTGATAGAATAGCTTATGTTTTTTAGCAATAAGTGCTTCCGAGAAAAGATCCTCCACTGTTCTACGTGCATCTATATTTAATTTTTCCCTTTGCGGATGTTGATAGATCCAGTTAATCCCTGCTGCAAAAGAGTTGGAGGATTTATACGCTGCTAAATAGCCATTCTGCTGATGCAAAACCATATCCGGTATCCCGCCTGTAGTAAAAGCAACAACAGGCGTGCCGCAAGCCAAACTTTCCATCACGGTATTGGGCAAATTATCTTCAATAGAAGGAATCAAAAAAACATCTGCTGCACTATAACATAGGGCTAGTTGCATATCATCAGATATCGTTCCCAAAAAAGTCGTCTTGATTCCAAAGTCGGGAACACTTTTTTGATCTCGATTTCCGAAGATGAGTAGTTCAATTTGTTCGGGGTTGATGGCAAATTGTTTAACAAATATTGGAATAGCTTCCAAAAGATAAGAGGCTCCTTTATACAGATCTTGCCTGGAAGGCATGGAGCCACTAATCAAAACAAATTGATTTGGTGTTATTCCCAGGCTCTTTTTTGCTTCTTCTTTTGAAGTGGGTTTAAAAATGGTCATATCTAATGTATTGGGAATCACTTGAACCATTCTCGAGGATAGTAATTTACTTGATCGGACAAAATCAGCCATCCATTTACTTGGGGCAATGATTTGAAAATTGAGGTGCTGATACGCTTGATACTTCGTCTGCCATGTCCATCGTGACCAGTCTTGATCATTCGACCATTTGAGTACGGGACAGTTTCCACATTCTTGCTGATAATGCGTACAAGACAGGGTATAATGACAACCTCCTGTACAGGCATTGACATCATGAAAGGTCCACACGATTGGTTTGTCGAGTCGAGCAAGTTTTGCTAAATCGCGTGGGCGTAAAAATGCGTGGTTGATCCAATGAATATGAATAATATCAGCCTGTTTTAACGCAGCATGATTAGATACATCCCGACCCCATATGGGGATGGAAAAAGGAATTCGGAGTCGTTTAGTGAAGACTTTAGAGATCAAACCTTCTAATATAATCCCAGCAGCAGTAATCCATTTTCGAAAAAAACCTGTAGAGAAGTTAGATACCTGATTATTTTCTTCGAAGGAGAAATTGACCCAGATTTGAGAATCAATCCCTTGATCAATTAAGGCTTTATTGAGGCGTAAACATGCTCTTCCCGCACCACCATTTCCTGCATATGTATTTAAGTGTATGACTTTCAAGATGCTCAAAAGTACAAGTTCTTTTTATTTCCTTTGCGGGACATGGAACAGCAATCAAATCAACTAACTGATAAAGCTTTTTGGACATCGTACTGGGAGTCAAAACCTGATCTGGTATTATCTGTTGACCGTGAATTTCTTTTTTATAAGCAGCTTAAGCAAGTAATTGATCAGAATCATCCGAAAACGGCTATTGAATTAGGTGGATTTCCTGGGCATTATGCCATTTTTTTGAAAAAATATTTTGGTATTCAAACCACGTTGTTTGATTATTTTATTCATCGGGGTATTCTTCAGAAAGTATTAGAAAAAAATAATCTCGGGCAAACGGATATTCACGTTATCGAAGCAGATGTGTTCCAGTATACTCCTCAGGAGCAATACGATTTGGTTTTATCTTGTGGTTTGATTGAACATTTTCAGGACACTCGAGATATTCTTCAGCGTCATATTCGGTTTTTAAAACCTGGTGGGACACTGTGGATCACCTTACCTAATTTTAAGGGGGTGAATGGCTGGATACAAAAAGTATTTGATCCAGCCAATTATCAAAAGCATAACATCCACTGTATGGATCTGGAGCTGTTGACCTCTATTAGCTACGAGCTTGGTTTGGTAGCTGTTCAGGTAAAGTATATTCAGCGCTTTAGTGTGTGGCTAGAGAATAAGCAAGAAAAGCCTTTTTTGACCAAAATTTTTGTCAAGACCATTTGGTACGTTGGTAAAGTTCTTACCAAGCTTGTCCCTTTTGAATCCAAGCTTTTGTCGCCTTATATTCTTTTACAAGCTAGGAAAAGAGATTAAGAGCTGAATCCTCGTACCTTTGCCCGATGAACACCTTAGATTTGCTTGATCGCGCTTCTTGTTTTGAGTTTTTAACACAGGAAGAGGGCGTTTTTTTGTTTAAACACGCTGCTACAGCTGAGCTGATGTATGTGGCTAATGAGCTTCGCAAAAAACAAGTTCCTCATGGCAAAGTCACCTGGATGATTGATCGCAATGTCAATACGACGAACGTATGCATTGCCAATTGTAAATTCTGTAATTTCTTTCGTAGGCCAGGTCATCAGGAGAGCTATGTTACTGATATCGAAGTTTATAAGCAAAAAATAGAAGAGACTTTTCGTTATGGAGGAGATCAGTTATTGTTACAAGGGGGGCATCATCCTGAATTGGGCTTAGTCTTTTATGCTGATTTGTTTAAGGAGCTGAAAATGCTGTATCCTACGCTTAAGTTACATGCACTTGGTCCACCAGAGATTGCACATATTGCCAAGCTTGAGCATATTAGTCATACTGAAGTATTGAAAGTGCTCATGCAAGCTGGACTAGACTCACTACCAGGTGCCGGAGCAGAAATATTAAATGATCGCGTCCGCCGCCTAATTTCCAAAGGAAAATGTGGGGGTCGGGAGTGGCTAGATGTCATGCGGGCTGCGCATCAATTGGGATTACCAACTTCTGCAACCATGATGTTTGGCCATGTAGAAACATTGGAAGAACGCTTTGAACATTTGGTTCAGCTACGTGGGGTGCAGTCAGAAAAGCCTGAGCATGTCCAGGGTTTTGTTGCATTTATTCCCTGGCCTTTTCAAGACGATGGTACCTTGCTCAAAAAAATACGTGGTATTACCAATCAGGTGACTGGGGATGAATACATCCGTATGATTGCTTTGAGCCGTATCATGCTGCCCAATATCAAAAACATCCAAGCATCTTGGTTAACAGTAGGTAAGTCAGTTGCTCAGCTTTGTTTACACGCAGGAGCTAATGATTTCGGTTCAATCATGATCGAAGAAAACGTAGTTTCTGCTGCAGGTGCTCCTCATCGGTTCACTTCACAAGGCATACAGGATGCTATCCGAGAGGCAGGTTTTGAACCTCAACTACGTACCCAGCAATATGAGTTTAGAGACTTGCCCAAGCAAATGATTCAACAAGTAATTAACTATTAAGTGATAATAAAAGACGATAAAAAAGGTGCCAACTGGTATAATTTAAGAGCTTGTTTAAAGTTTATTTGATTTTATTTGGTTCTTTTTGACTGCAATTTCGTTAGATTTTTTTGCCATAGAAGCCCCGCTATAGCTTTATAATCTACCTCATTTCGCTCAAAATAACCTGCAATAATTTCATAAAATAAACTTTAAACAAGCTCTAATTAAATTTGAACTCCTAATTTTTTCTTGATATTTTTTACTTTTGGGCCCGATTAGAAAGAGTATATGGACTCTATTTCGTTGGGCATACATAAGCTTTATACTTAATACTAAATTAGCATTCAATTACTAACCATGGATGAACCAGCAACGGCATCTATTGAACAGCATATAGAAGCACTAATTTTTGCATCGGATAGGAGTATCAGTGTTGCTGAGATACGGTATATTATTGGATTAGTATTTGGTCTGGAATTTACCGAAGCAATGGTTTTGGCTGCTATACAAGCCATTAAAGAACGGTACCAGGTTAATTCGTTTGCCATTGAGTTGATCCATCTTGATGAGGGGTATCAGTTTCTTACTAAAAGAGTATATTACCCAGTGATTAATCAGCTTCAAGTTCATCGTTCTAAGAAGAAACTAAGTCAACCTGCGATTGAGACGCTTGCTATTATTGCATATAAGCAGCCCATAACCAAGCTAGAAATTGAGCAAATAAGAGGCGTAAACTGTGATTATACGATCCAAAAATTGTTAGAAAAGGATCTGATTAAAATTGTTGGGAAGGCGGATATGGTTGGTCGTCCAATACTTTATGCTACAAGTACAACCTTGATGGACTATCTTGGAATCAATTCAGTTACAGAATTACCTCAATTCAATGAGGTCATCGTTAATAAAAATGAAGCATCCATTCCCTTTGATTAATGATTAATCAATATTCTTATTTTATTAAATAATTTTCAAAAATTTAAAAACTTTATAATTTTATGCGAGTACGCATATGCCTTGTAATTTAAATACCAGTAAAATGTCAAAAAAATCGCCAAAAAGCACCTCTGCAGAGGACACACAAAAAGGTGGAATTGAAAAAAATCCAAAAGCGCCAACAAATCCTAAATCCAAAGAGTCCCTTGGAGATGATGATGATCTTGATACACCTTTATATGATGATGATTTAAGGTTCGATAATTTTGAAGATGACGAAGACGATGACTTTTAATTAAAAAGTCCATACATTGGACACCCAAAAGCATTCAGATGAATTTCTGGATGCTTTTTGTGTTGAATTGGCAAGCGTAAATGTAGTATATGATATTAACTGAAGTAAATGACCAAATAGCTGACAAGCTTTTTATAGATGTCCCCAGAGAAATTTATAAGCATGATTCCTCCTGGATTTGTCCGCTTGATACTGATATTAGAGCAGTTTTTGACCCTCAAAAAAATAGTTTCTATACCCACGGAAGTTGTACACGTTGGATTCTTCAGTCGAGTGATGGAAAGCTCATTGGGCGAGTTGCGGCTTTTATTAACGACTTAAAAGCGTACAAAACGGAAGAACCCACAGGTGGCATGGGCTTTTTTGAGTGTATTAATAACTATCAGGTGGCTGAGTTACTTTTTAACACCGCAAAAGATTGGCTCAAAAAGCGTGGAATGAAGGCCATGATGGGCCCCATAAACTTTGGAGAGAATAATAACTATTGGGGTTTGCTCATCGAGGGTTTTACACCACCTTCTTATGGGATGAACTATAATCCACCGTATTATAAAACGTTTTTTGATCAATACGGTTTTACTGTACTGTACGAACAAATTACCAATCATCTTGATATTCTAAAACCTTTTCCAGAACGTTTTACAAAAATAGCGGAATGGGTATCCAAGAAGCCAGGTTATCGATTTGAACATTTTCGAATTAAAGATATCGAACAATTCGGCTCTGATTTTATTGAGATTTATAACGACGCTTGGAAAGACTTTGAAAACTTTATTCCCATTACCAGATCTAGTGTCATGGAGAGTTTACATAAGATGAAAACCATTATGGACGAAAAGTTAATTTGGTTTGCCTATGTAGATGACGAACCAGCATCATTTATTGTTATTCTTCCAGATGTTAATCAGATGATTAAATCCCTAAATGGGAAGCTTGGCTTTATAGAAAAAATAAAATTTGCATATAGGAAATGGAGGGGTGTATCTCGAATGCGAGTTATTGTTATGGGTACTAAATCTGCTTTTCAAAATCATGGTCTGGAATCAGCGTTATTCATTAAACTAAAAGAATATGTTATTCCGAAACAACAATATACAGAGGTAGAGCTCTCGTGGGTTGGCGATTTTAATGATAAAATGATGGCTATACACAAAGCAACAGGTGCTAAATTCGGAAAAAAGCACGCCACAATGAAGAAAATATTTTAAGATATAGATAAAAAAACCTTCCCTAAGTTTGGTTCTTCGAGAAGGTTTTTTATTCCCGAGCTGGGTTTATGAACGTCTGAGCTCTTCATATAGATCGATTATTTTCTTTTGAAGTTGAACAATTTCTGCTTCACGTTCTTTTACTTTACCTACTAGAGCTTCTAACTCAGAGGCATTCTTTTTCGACTCTTTATTGTCATCATTATAGGTAAGTAGCTGAACAACATCCATATCAAACAAGCTTGAAATCTGCTCCAACCGGGACAGATTAACATCTGTTATACCTGTTTCTATTTTAGAAAATGCGGGTATTGAAATGTCTAGCCGTTTAGCCATATCCTCTTGATTCCAACTTCTCTGATGTCTCAATAGCTTAATTTTTTTACCTAAAGTTTTCATTTTACAATTGTTGTTTTATTTATTCTTAATAGTTATTATATATAATTCGTTAAATATACCTAATATTTTGATAAGATTTTATCTTTTAATGTTAAAAGATTCATATTTCCAAAATTGCCTGAACTCATTAGCAGCAGTACTTTGTTCTCGTAGTTCAGGCTACTTAGGTACTTCTCCAAATTGTCAGGAGAAGAAAAATATTCTAACTCTAAGTTACGAAAAAATTTATTCATAGCCAATAAATCAATTTTTTTTGCTCCTTTGTGGGATAAAGTAGCTTCGTTACAAAAAATAATAACCTGATCCGCTTCATCCATAGTGCCTGCATATTGCGTGAGAAATGTCTCATTTAAACTACTAAACGTGTGTAACTCTAAGACAGAAATTAACTTTTTGTTAATATATTGTGTTTTTACAGCATGTATTGTTGCTCGTACTTTTGATGGTGAATGAGCAAAATCTTTAAATATAACTACGTGTTCATTTTTGCCTAGTAACTCCAAACGCTTGGCCGCCCCTTTGAAACTTTGAATGGCTTCGTAAAAATTTTCCTCTTGTAATCCTAGTGCTGTACACACAAATTTTGCAGCAGTTAAATTCAGTAGGTTGTGATCTCCAAAAATTTGTAATGGTATCTTTCTTTTATTAACGATTAATTTGGTAATTCCTGATTCAATTTGATGGTCGGGGATTTGGTAAGGTATTTTTATCAAGTTGTTGAGATCCCCGTCAACAATTCTTTTTAATTCAGTGTCTTCATTACAGTAAATAAGTGTACCCCTGGGTTTAATTGTCTCTAAAAACAAAACAAACTGTTCTTTATAAGTCTCAAAAGTTGGAAATACATTGATATGGTCCCAAGCTATACCACTCAACACAGCAATATCAGCTTTGTATAAATGGAATTTTGGTCTTTGATCAATCGGCGAAGCCAAATATTCATCTCCTTCAATAATTATCCATGGCGCATCTTCTGTGAGCTTCACCATAGTATCAAAACCGTCAAGCTGTGCACCTACTAAATAATCAAAGTTTTTGCCGTGATAGTTCAGTACATGAATAATCATGGCTGTAATCGTCGTTTTGCCGTGACTACCGCCAATCACCACACGGAGCTTATCTTTTGATTGCTCGTAGATGTACGCTGGATAGGAATAAATAGGTATTCCCATCTTTTGTGCTTTCAATAATTCTGGATTATCTGCTTTGGCGTGCATTCCTAAGATCACAACGTCTAAGTCAGCATGGATATTATTTACATTCCAGCCCTCAGTAGTTGGTAATAAATGATGTTGCATCAAACGTGACCTGGAAGGTTCAGTAATCATATCGTCGGAACCTGTTACTTGATATCCTTTTTTAGCAAGTGCAATAGCCAAATTATGCATCACACTTCCTCCTATTGCAATGAGATGTATCCGCTTCTTAGTCATGAGTAAGCTGTTCTTTTATGTACCGTTTTTAATAAACTTGGCAGCCACCCAGTTCTCTGAGCTGCTGTGAGTAATGTATTTTAAGCCATTTGAGTGCCCTTCCTTAATTAGAATAGGTAGATCGGGTTCTTGGTAAAATCCACTTAAAAAAAGTAGACCGCCATCAACCAATGATTCTGAATAATTAGCTAGTTGATCTAATAAAATATTACGATTGATATTGGCTAATATGATATCAAAATGTTGATTAGGGATGGCTTCTTTGGAACCACAATACGTAGTCACGTTCTCAACTTGATTAAGCCCAAGATTTTCCTGGACACTGGTAATACACATCTCGTCACAATCGATAGCAGCGATCGGACTAGCCCCTAATTTTGAAGCAAGAATGGCCAAGATACCTGTTCCACAACCCATATCTAATACTGCTCTTTTTTCGAATACGTGTTCAAGCATCATTTCCATCATGAGTGCAGTGGTTTGATGATGTCCCGTACCAAAGGCCATTTTGGGATCAATGATTAACTCGTGAGGATATTCCGGATGTGGCTCGTGAAATGTAGCTCGAACATAGCATTTCTTGCCAATCGTGATTGGCTCAAAATTGCTTTCCCAGGCTTGATTCCAATTGGTATGAGGAATTAAATGACTCGAATAAGTGATAGCAGATGGATCCTCTTCGAAAGAAATTAAAGTTTGATTCAGTGTATTGTCGAGTATAGTTTGATCAAATGTCGACCATGGGATATATGCTTTAAACCCTTGATCTGTCTCTTCAAATGAATCAAAACCAATTTGAGCTAATGCATCGATCAGTAAATCTTGTCCGTAGTCTTTTAGTGATGCAGTTGTAAATGTTAATTCTTGATAATCCATTCTTCAGTTAAACACTTTTATGATATCTACAAAATCCCGAGACTTTAAAGACGCTCCTCCAATGAGTCCCCCATCAATATCTGGTTGTGTAAAAAGACTAGTGGCGTTTTGCACATTGCAGCTACCTCCATAAAGGATTGATGTACTATTTGCTATTTCTTGCCCATACTGCCAAGTCAATTCCTTACGAATAAACGCATGAACTTCTTGTGCTTGTTCGGGGCTTGCAGTCAGTCCAGTACCAATAGCCCAAACTGGCTCATAAGCGATGATTATTTGATTGCTAAACTCCTGGCTGGATAGATGAAATAAACCTTGTTTCAGTTGCTCTCTCAACACTTGAAAATAGGTCTGATTGGTTCTTTGATCGATAGTTTCACCGATGCAAAAAATAGGTGTCAGTTTATTTCTTAAAGCAGCATTGACTTTCTGAGCCAATAAAGTATCTGTTTCCCCAAAATATTCGCGACGCTCTGAATGTCCCAATATAACATGAGATACGTCTATAGCTTGAAGCATAGCTGCTGAAATCTCACCGGTGTATGCACCTTGATCTTCCTGGTGACAGTTTTGAGCACCAATATATAGGCTTTTATGCCCCTTGGCTAGTTGAGTTAAACTATTTAAAGAAAGGAATGGCGCACAAACAATTACTTTTTGATCATTGAGTGCTTCAGCATTCACCATATGAAGTATTTCGGAAAATAAGGCTAAGCCCGAAACGTAATTGGTGTTCATTTTCCAGTTACCCGCAACAATTTTTTGTCTCATGATTTGTACTTTAAATGATTCTAGCGGTCTCCGTGAGTTCAAATACCTTAATTAATATGTCTTTTTCGGTCACATCAAAGCTTTTGTTTCTACGTGCAAATACCTTTTCAGCAGTCTCAAATAGTTTGGTTAATTGATGAGTCTCAAATCCCCCAGCTCCCCCCCATGCAAAATCAGGGACAAAGTTTTTAGGGAAACCTGCACCAAAGATATTGGCACCTACACCTACCACCGTGCCGGTATTAAACATCGTGTTTATGGAACACTTTGCGTGATCGGCCATAATAAGACCGCAGAACTGGAGTCCGGTTTTGCGAAAGTACATTTTATTATAATCCCATAGACTTACCTCAGAATAATTATTTTTAAGATTGGAGGTATTGGTGTCTGCTCCTAGGTTACACCATTCTCCTAAAACAGAATTTCCTAGATATCCATCATGACCTTTAGAGGTGTATCCAAGAATGACGGCATTATTAATCTCCCCCCCAACTCTGGAATGAGGTCCGATAGTGGTCATTCCATATATCTTCGCCCCCATTTTGACTTGAGCGTGCTCACAAAGTGCAAAAGACCCTCGGATATTACATCCTTCCCAGATTTGACTGTTTTTTCCTAGGTATATGGGGCCTTCGAGCGTATTTAATGTTGAACATTCGACACTAACACCCTCTTCGATAAAAATATTTTCACCCAAAATGCAATTGGTATTACTTAAATTTTGAGAAGTCCTGTTTTTGGTTAATAATGTGTAATCTTTTCGAATTTCAGCGTCATTCCACTTAAAAATGTCTTCTGGAAAAACAAGCTTCGTGATAGGGGCTTTATAATGAATGGGTTTATACATGGATAGATCAAGACAATCCCATTTTTTAGCCAATTCCTCAGGTAATTTGATAGCTAATAAGGTATCATAAGCAAATAATGCTTCATCTGTTGAAAGATTATTGATCTTTTCAATAAGTTCACTATTTGGACATAATGATCCATTGATCAATAAATTCTGCTCGTCATATTTGACAGGAAATTTTTTCTGTAAATATGGTTCGGTTTGGTAACTTACCGGGCAACCTAGATACTTTTCCCATTTTTCGGATATGGTTAAAATACCAACACGCAATGCGGCAATGGGACGTGTAAGTGTCAGCGGAAATAGCTTGGCACGTTGTGATAAGTCGTCAAATAGAATAACCCTCATGTCAAATAAATTATTTTTTGTAAAACACAGGTGTAGCGGATGAATTAATTTCAGCTGATTTATAACTAGTAACGAAAATTTAGCATTCATATGCGTTCAGCACAGAGGGAGCGCGCATTTGAAAAAGAATGTTTTGCCTTTCTACAAAGCAATGGGGCATTTTATTTGTATGATGAAGACTGCTATTGGAAAGGGAAGCAAGCGTATATACGCTTGCGTAGAAAGGTATTTTACGATAGTGATTACATCGAGAAATATATTTAAAAGAACTTTTTTAAACACGCTAGTAAACTTGTAAGTTGGGTTCTATTTCTTCAGCCCAGGCTAGGATTCCCCCTCTAAGGTTATACAGATTGGTAAATCCGAGTTGCTCTAACTGCATGATGGCTATCATACTTCGTTTTCCACTTCGGCAGTGTACAATCACGGGTTTGTCCTTACTGATTTTATCTGCCTCAATTAATATGCCGGCAAGTGGAATGTTCTCACCACCCAGATTAGACATTTCGTATTCAAAGGTTTCGCGTACGTCGATCAGTTGGAAATCTTCTTTGTTGTCTAATTTTTGTTTTAAAGTTTGTACGGTAATTTCTTGCATAGCAGTAAAATTTAACACCCAAAGTTATGTTTTTGATTGGCTTGTTGTTGCGGAGATAAGGGAGATTTAATTTTTGTATAAAATTTTCAAATTCATGAATCGAAAAAATTGCTACTTTTGCCCCCATGGGTAAGTCCTTTACGACCAGCTCCCTTTGAACTCCCCCAGGGTGGGAACGCAGCAAGGGTAGAAGGTTGTAGCGGTGCGATAAAGGGGGCTTGCCCATTTTTTCTTAAATACATTCCTGTAGATATAGTGCTGCTTAAACAATCTCCTAGATAGTAATCGGTATGAAATTTTTTATTGACACAGCTAATCTGGTACAAATAAAAGAGGCTCAAGATTTAGGTGTTTTGGACGGTGTAACGACCAATCCTAGCCTAATGGCAAAAGAAGGTATTACTGGCCATGATCGGGTGATTAATCATTATAAGGCTATTTGTGATCTAGTAGATGGTGATGTGAGTGCTGAAGTAATTGCGACTGCTTATGAAGAAATCATCCAAGAAGGTACTCTTCTTGCTGCACTAAATCCCAAAATTGTGGTGAAAGTTCCAATGATTAAAGACGGTATCAAGGCAATCAAGTACTTTAGTTCTAAAGGAATCAAAACAAATTGTACCCTTGTATTTTCTGCTGGACAGGCCTTACTAGCGGCCAAAGCTGGAGCCACTTATGTTTCTCCGTTTGTGGGTCGTTTGGATGATGTCTCAACAGATGGATTAGCCTTAATTGAAGATATTCGATTGATTTATGATAACTATGGCTTTGAAACAGAGATTCTAGCTGCTTCAATTCGCCACCCGATGCATATCATCCAGTGTGCTAAAGTAGGCGCCGATGTGATGACGGGACCATTATCGGCTATACTTGCCTTACTTAAACATCCGTTAACGGATAGTGGTTTAGCTCAATTTTTAGCGGACCATGCTGGGGCAGCCTCTTCCTCGGAGGCTAAGCTCAAATGATAAACTTATCTGTCTTATATTTTAGATGATTCGATGCAACACGTCGGCAATCGACTGATTGCTATTGATCAAAATACCTTTTACTCCGGCGGCCTCTCCGGCGGTAATGTCGCGCTGTCGATCCCCGATGAAATACGATTTTGAAGCATTAATATTAAATCGAGCCAATGCCTTCTCAACAAGGATAGAACCAGGTTTACGGCACAAACAATTTCCATTAAATTCAGGATGATGATGACAATAATAGATCTCCGTAAGCTTAATTCCATGCCGGAGATAAGTTACCCTCAAATGAGCGTGCATCTGATGAAGTACTTCTTCGGCATACCATCCTTTAGCCAAGCCACCCTGATTAGTAATAATGATTAATAAATATCCACTGCGTTGGAGCTCAAGTAGTGGGGCAAAATTGTGTTCTAGAATGTTAAAATCTTCTAAACGACAAACATAATCACCTATCTCTTCATTAAGTACACCGTCCCTATCTAAAAAAATGGCCTTTCTTTGATATTTCATTTACACAAAACTACTTTATTCTACTTCGCGGTCAAAACTCTACCTATAATGGCTCTCATAGTCATCAAAAAAAATTATTTTCGTCGGACACCAACCCACAAAACGCATGTCCACTAATTCATCTAAGAAAGGAACTATCCCTTATGTATCGGCTGATAGTCGAATTGCTGAGTTTACTCTAAAATCCATTCTGCTGGGCGCCCTTTTTGGGGTCATCTTTGGAGCTGCAACTGTTTATTTAGCCTTGAAGGCTGGATTGACGGTATCAGCATCTATTCCAGTTGCTGTTTTAGCTATTTCGATCGGAAAGAAATTTTTCAAAACAACTATTCTTGAAAATAATATTATTCAAACGACGGGTTCAGCTGGGGAATCTATTGCTGCTGGTGTGGTTTTCACGCTTCCTGGATTCCTATTTTTATCATCAGGGAGTCATGGGGAGAGTTTTTTTTCCTATTGGCCTATATTTTTTCTTGCTGCCTTGGGGGGGATTTTGGGAACATTAATGATGATCCCACTTCGACGTTCATTGATTGTGGAAGAACATGAATCACTTCCTTATCCGGAAGGAACAGCTTGTGCATCTGTATTGATTGCTGGAGATAAAGGTGGTGATTTCGCTAAAACAGCCTATCAAGGTTTAGGTTTTGCCTTTGTTTATGCGATTCTCCAAAAAGTATTCCATTTGATTGCTGAAACTCCCGCTTGGGTAACCGGACAAACTAACAAGTATTTTCCTTCAGCCACTATAAATGGAGACATCACCCCTGAATATTTGGGGGTAGGCTATATCATTGGACCTCGAATAGCAGGAGTGTTGGTTGCTGGAGGAGTACTTGCTTGGTTAGGATTAATTCCCTTACTAGCATCTGTAGTGCCAGCCGAAACAGTTGCCATGCAATTGATTAAGCTAGGCTATTTGAGGGATCTAGCAAGTCCCGGAGGTCCTGGGGGATGGAACCCCCAAACCCGATCTTTTACAGATACGGCATTAGCTATTTATAAGGCATATGTGCGCCAGATTGGTGCCGGTGCAGTGGCTGCCGGTGGATTTATTACTCTAATTAAAACGATTCCGACTATTATTTCCTCATTTAAATCGAGTTTGAGGTCCGTTCGTGGGAATAAACAAACTACTCAGAAATTAGAAATAAAACGAACAGAACATGATCTATCCTTCAAGATCGTTATTTTGGGAAGTGCTGCCTTGGTGGTATTAATGGCTGTCTTACCACAAATACCAGGTGATTCTTTGGTTAATAAATTATTAATTGGAGTGCTTATTATTTTATTTGGATTTTTCTTTGTGACGGTTTCGAGTCGGATTGTTGGCTTAATAGGTTCTTCATCAAACCCAATCTCAGGTATGACCATTGCTACACTTATGGGTACCTGCTTGGTGTTTGTTAGTATTGGTTGGACGGGACATTTGTTTGAACCCATGGCTTTAGTCGTGGGTAGCATGATTTGTATTGCTGCGGCTAATGCGGGAGCTACCTCACAAGATTTAAAAACGGGTTATATAGTAGGTGCAACTCCCAAATATCAACAGTTTGCTTTATTTGTTGGGGCTATTGTATCAGCAGTAGTGATTGGCGTGACACTTTCGATTTTAGATCGCCCAAGTCCTGTGCTTCTAGCGCAGGGTATTCAACATGCCATTGGAACAGATGCTTTTCCCGCACCACAAGGAACATTGATGGCTACCTTGATTAAGGGTTTACTATCGTTCAACTTAGATTGGCAATTCGTATTGGTTGGGGTTTTTTTGGCTATTACGATGGAGCTATGCGAAGTTCAATCGCTGTCATTTGCTGTTGGTGCTTATTTGCCCTTATCAACTACACTTCCCATTTTTGCTGGCGGTCTTATCAAGGGACTTGTCGATCAGCGGGCAAAAAAGAAAGATGAACAAATAGAGGATAGTGAGTTAGGAAAAGGAAGTCTATTTGCGACAGGTTTAGTAGCTGGTGGGGCATTAATGGGTGTAGTTTACGCTTTTTTAAAAGCATTCGAAACAACAGCAAAACCCATAGACCAATTAAATATAGAGCAATACTTGACAGAGAATTTAGGAGCAGATAATTACCAATTTCTTGGATTTCTCTTTTTTATCATCATGGGACTCACGCTTTATGTTGTAGCAACCAAGCAGTCAAAAGCATAAAATACTGTTCCTTATTTGGGATTAGTCTGCATCAGGTGTTTTAGCTGTATGATTTCTTTTTCTTCAAGATATCTCCATCGTCCTCTGGGAAGGTCTTTTTTGGTAAGATTGGCATAAATAACACGGTCGAGTTTAACTACCTCATAGCCCAAGGACTCAAATATTCGGCGAACAACTCGGTTTTTTCCACTGTGTATTTGAATGCCTATTTCATTCTTTCCCCCACCAGCAACATAGCTCACCGCATCGGGCTTAATAAATCCATCTTCAAGTTCAATACCATAAGCTATTTTATTAAAATCGCCTTGAGTAAGATTTTTATTTAGTTCAACTTGATAGATTTTAGTGATCTGATTTCTTGGATGAGATAATTTTTCAGCCAGGTCCCCGTCATTGGTTAATAATAATAGACCTGTGGTATTTCTATCGAGACGACCAATGGGGTAAATCCGCTCACTAGATGCTTTTTCGATTAAGCTCATTACCGTTTTTCGCTCTTGAGGATCATCCGTAGTTGTGATATAGTCTTTGGGCTTGTTTAAAAGCACATAAACCATTTTTTCACGCTTTAATACCCTGCCATTATATCGAATGACATCTTTTGCAGGATTTACTTTAAAGCCGAGCTCAGTAACAGCTTCGCCATTGACAGATATGACACCCGCAGCAATTAACTCATCCGCTTTGCGACGGGAACAGATACCTGCATTGGCTATATAACGATTAAGGCGAATAAGCTCATGATCTTTATGGCTTTTAGATTTTGTCGTTTTTATACGACCGCTTGACTTGGAGCGCTCTTCAACATTCCAAGAAGTATCGGAGCTCTGACCAGACCGGGTATACTTTGAATCTTTAGCACTGTCTGATTTAGAGCGAAAGGGCCGTTCTCTATATACCTTTTTATCAGTTATTGAACTGTCATTTTTAAATGATTTATTGTTGGATGGTTTTTCCCTTCCTCTTGAGGAAGGATTATTTTCAATAGACCGAAAATCAGCTGATCTTTTGCTATACTTTGGTGTATGGTTATTATTAGCTGGTTTGCCACTAGTTAATTCGTTGTTGTTTTTTATATGCCGATCTGATTTTTCGCGCTTTTTTCGACCAAATTCCCGCGAATGAGCAGGAATGCTTTTAGCAGATTTTTTGGATTTATCATCTCGACTGTTCCTGTTTCCTTGAAATGGCATGATACGGGTCTTTCTTTTTTCTAAGAAGTGAATAAGAATGGGGAAAATGCAAATTTAACCAAAAAATGGCATAAGATGTGATGAAATAAGACCCAAACAATGAAATCCCACTTTAAGATGGCATATCGATAATTCCATCGAACACAAAAGTTGCCGGCCCTTCTAAAAATACATGTGTAAAAGCATGGCCATCATATTGAAAACGAACATCCAAACGGCCACCTAGAACACGAATTTTGGTATGAATAGCACCCCTTTGTTGATTCTGTTTGGCCATGGCTATGGCTACCGCAGTAACCCCCGTACCACAAGCATAGGTTTCATCTTCCACCCCTCGTTCGTAGGTCCTGACAAAATAATGATCACTTTTATTTTCCACAAAGTTGACATTAATTCCTTCTGCCGCATAGGACGGACTATACCGAATTGCTCGACCATCAGCATACACATCTTTGTGCGCTAAATCATCCACACAAAGCACATAATGTGGTGAACCCGTATTTAATACAAATGCATTTTCAATTGCATTGATTTGATGTACGTCAATCATTTGTAAGCTCACTTGATCATCTTCGATAAGCGTTGCATCGTGCGAGCCATCAACCGCGTAAAAGGTAGTTTGGTAATGGATAATGCCTAGTTTTTTAGCAAACGCAACAGCACATCTTCCACCATTTCCACACATACTACTACTCTGACCATCAGCATTATAATAAATCATTTCAAAATCGAAACCCTTTTTATTTTGCAAAAAAATGATTCCATCAGCTCCTATACCAAAGCGTCTGTCACATAGTTTACTAATCAACTGGGGTTGCTGATGATTAACCAAATGCATCCGATTGTCAATCAAAATAAAATCGTTTCCAGCCCCCTCGTATTTAGAAAAATGTAATCTCATGACCTCTAAGTTGAATGACAACTAACACCTTAATACATTTGGTTAGTACAAATGCAAACCAATTACGAAATTCGCATAAATCTTTCTGAATTGTAAATTCAAATATAAATTTGCGGTTTAACATTTTTTTAACGCTATTGCCACACCCGACTCTATGAAGATCTCCCTAATGGCATTATTTTTGATTAACCTTCATGTTCATAATTTGGAGACTACTAACGGGATAAGTTCCTTAACTAATTGATCATAAAGACGAATTAGGTCTATTGGTATACTTTATTCAGGACAATTAAATAAACTTTAAACATATGAAAGCGATTGGTATTACTTTTTTAACTGCATGTGTTGGGGGTGCAGTAGCTATTGGAGCCTACAAACTCATAGAGAATAACCACAATAACAACTTGTCTTTTGAGGACAGGCAGAAAGTTTATTTTGCCAATAATTTGGGTCGGTCAGTTACCACATCAACTGGGGATCTTGATTTTACTCAAGCTGCTGCTGCTGTAACTCCAGCTGTGGTACATATTAAAACGACTTATAATAATTCAAATAACGGAACAGACAGGGACCCTTTTGAAGGCATGTTCGATGATTTTTTTGGAGGTAGAAGACGTAATCCAAGCCCTGTTATGGCTTCTGGATCGGGGGTAATTATTTTTGATGACGGCTATATTGTTACTAATAACCATGTTGTAGAAAATGCTGATAAGATCGAGGTCATCCTACCGGACAAACGTTCGTTCCAAGCCAAGGTTATTGGCCGAGATCCTAACACTGATTTAGCCTTGGTTAAAATTCAAGGAAAAGGATTTCCAGTTGTGAAATTGGGTAATTCGGACGAGACACGTGTAGGTGAGTGGGTCTTAGCTGTAGGGTATCCCTTTGCCTTAAATACAACCGTAACAGCTGGCATAATCAGTGCTAAAGGGCGTCAGATAGGTATCTTGGATCAGAATAATAGCTCCAGATCAAATGGAGAAGTACAAGTGCGGACAGCCATCGAATCATTCATTCAAACAGATGCAGCAATCAATAAAGGAAATAGTGGTGGGGCCTTGGTTAATACGCGTGGTGAGCTCATTGGTATCAATGCGGCTATTGCATCGCAAAGTGGTAGCTATGAAGGATACGGTTTTGCCATACCGATCAACCTGGCTAAAAAAATTCTGGACGATTTCATGAAATTTGGCTTGGTGAAACGCGGATATATTGGCGTAAGCTTTAGAGAACTAGATTCTGAAGTAGCTAAACAGCTTGGTGTAGATCAAATTAATGGTTTATACGTTGATCAAGTAATGGCAGGAGGTGCTGCCGAGTCCGCTGGCCTAAAAAAAGGAGATATTATTGTCAAAGTAGATGGCAAAGATATTACTTCATCTTCCGATCTACAGGAACGGGTTGGCCGTCTTCGTCCTGGAGATAAAATACAACTGTCCTACCTACGTGACGGAAAAGAACGTAATATCAATGTTACTTTGAAAGGTGAGGAGTCCATCAAAACAGCAAAAAATAATAATCAATCTTCTGCTGAGGTATTTAACAAATTGGGGGCAAGCTTTGCACCACTAAACAATGCTACTAAAAAGAGGTTTGGAATTAGCTCAGGGATGCAGATTGCAGAAATACGTAGTGGTGGGCTGTTCGACCAATATGATGTCCCTAAAGGATTAATCATCACCAGCATTAATGGAAAGCAGGTGAATAGTGTGGATGATATTGATAATGCATTGAATGCCTCTACAAATGACATGATACGCATCAGCGGTATTACCGCTGATGGATCACGTCTAACGATGAACTTCCCTGTGCGATAGTCTTATGCGGAGTGTCAATGGCATTTGCCTTGACATTCCGCTAATAATATTTCCATATCCTTCACCATCTTATCTACTTGTTCTTTTTTCGTTCCATCATATGCTCCTCGAATATGCTTATTCAGGTCCACCAAAATAAACCAGCCTTGATGCACCCTTCCCTGTGGATCGGATGCATCATCGTAAGCAGAGACTAAATAATTGGTAGCTATTCCATAGATGGCCTCCTGAGACCCACAAACAAATTGCCACTGGTTGTCAGTTATTCCTAATTTCTCAGCATAATTTTTAAGCACCCAAGGTGTATCATGTTTCGAATCGATACTATGTGATAAAAATTTAACTCGGGAATTGCTCTTAAAGTGATTGTATACTTCTCGCATATGTTGATGCATGATCGGACAAATGGAAGCACAAGAAGTAAAGAAGAAATCGGCTACGTAAATGGTTGAATCAAAATCTTTGTTGCTTATTGTCACACTGTCCTGATTGATAAAACTAAAAGCCGGGATCGTTTGATAAACCGTATCGATCACTGTCTTACCATTTTCTAGCCGCTCCACTGCTTCTTTATTTCCTAAAAAAGGTAATTTTTGCTGGTTTTTATTTTGGCAGGACGAAAAAAACACTATTGCTGCCAATGAAAGAAATAATTGTATGCGCATATCATTAAAATAATTGATTGCAATGTTACAAATAAATTAGTAATCAATCTTTGGATATAACAGATAATGAGGGTTATACCTGTTGTGTATGGCCATTGTAAAGCAGCATATTTGGCAAACACGTTTGCTCTGGTCCCGATAAAAATCCTAAGTAAGCTTCGTAAATTCGCTCAACAAATCGTCAGGCTATGAACAAAAAAATTCTCATCACCGCCTCTACTTTTGGTGTACTAGCTGTTTCTTTTGGTGCATTTGGTGCCCATGTTTTAAAAAGTCGGATCAGCTTTCACGATTTGGAGCTATGGAAAACAGCGGTAGATTACCAATTTTATCATACACTAGGGTTGCTCTTTTTAGCTACAATACCTCGTTCTAAGGGAAACTTGATTAAAATATCTGCCTGGCTTTTTACACTTGGAATACTGCTTTTTTCGGGTTCGTTATACCTTATGGCAATTAAAAACCAATTAACCATATTCAGCACCTCAGTACTCGGCCCAGCAACGCCAATAGGTGGATTGTTTTTTATCTTAGGCTGGATCGGCCTTCTTTTTACAGCCTTAAGAAAGAAATAATGCCCGTATCAAATCAAGTGCTATCGAGTGAAAGACAAACATACTTCGTTGAGGTCATACTGCCCTTAGCCATCTCGAAAACCTATACCTATCGCGTTCCTTTCGAGATGAACAACCAAGTGGGAATAGGTAAGCGTGTGGTTGTTCCATTTGGAAAAAGTAAAATCTACACCGCGATCATCTATCAAATTACCCAAGTAGCTCCCATACTTTACGAGGCAAAATACTTGATTGAGGTTTTAGACGAAAAAGCAATTATCACTTCTTTACAACTCAAACTTTGGGACTGGATTGCTACTTATTACCTCTGCCACCTGGGAGAAGTAATGCAAGCAGCCTTACCTAGTGCCTTCAAACTGGCTAGTGAAACACGTATTATTTTACGCAGGGACTTTGAATACAATAAATCAAATCTCAATGACAAAGAATTTCTAATCGTCGATGCCCTAGAAATCGGGCATGAACTAAGCATTGGTGATATCACCAAATTACTGGGACAAAAAACTGTACTTCCACTATTAAAATCACTCTTTGATAAAGACATTCTGTACATCTATGAAGAGATTGATGAAAAATATAAACCTCGTGTTAAAGCATATATTCAACTTAATCCTTCATACAATGAGCCCTCACAACGAAAAGCTTTATTTGAACAGCTAGAGCGTTCACCCAAACAGCTAGAAATCCTTTTAAATTATTTAAAACTAGAAAAGCAACAAAAGGAAGTTAATAAAGCCGATTTAATTGCTCAGAGTCAGACTAGCACTGCCACTATCAAAGCTTTAATTGATAAGGGGATTTTTATTCAAGAAGATAAGGTAATTGATCGTTTATTTATAGAGTCGGGTGAGCTTGAGTCTTCTTTTGAGTTAAGCCCTTCCCAACAGGAAGCCCTTAACACAATTAATCAAGAATTTGAACATAAAAATGTGGTTTTGCTTCATGGTATTACCTCATCAGGGAAAACACAAGTGTACATCCGATTGATCGAGGAAATGCTCATTAAGGGTAAACAAGTACTTTATTTATTGCCTGAAATTGCCTTAACAAGTCAAATGATTGAGCGTTTACGTAAGCATTTTGGCAATCAAATTGGCGTTTACCATTCTCGCTTCAATGAGAATGAGCGCGCTGAAATTTGGCAAAAAGTACTTCATGGAGAATACCGCATCATTCTAGGTGCTCGTTCGGGCATATTTTTGCCCCTGACTGATCTAGGACTTATCATTGTTGATGAAGAACATGAGCCCTCATACAAGCAATACGACCCTGCCCCACGATATCATGCACGAGATACGGCCATTTATTTGGCGCATCTCCATGGGGGCAAGGTACTGTTAGGGTCAGCCACACCCAGTTTAGAAAGCTATTACAATGCAAAAATTAAGAAATATGGATTGGTTCAGTTAAATGACCGATTTGGTGGAGTTAGGCTACCTCAAATCCAAGTCGTGAGTATCCCCGAGGAAACCAAACGAAAAACCATGCAATCACACTTTAGTAGTGTTTTGCTCCAGGAAATTACTGCTGCACTTTCTAGAAAAGAACAGGTCATTTTGTTCCAAAATAGACGTGGATATACTCCGGTATTAATTTGTGCCACCTGTGGTTATACCCCAAAATGTGCTCATTGTGATGTCAGCCTAACCTATCATAAAAGTAGTGGTCAATTGCATTGTCACTATTGCGGATACAGACATGAGATCATCCATAATTGTCCTGCTTGTGGTTCTGTACAAATTGAGCAAAAAGGCTTTGGGACAGAAAAAATCGAAGATGAATTGCAGCTGCTATTTGAAAATGCACGGATAGCGCGTATGGATTTAGACTCTACACGTAAGAAAAATAGCTTTCAACTACTCTTGAACAACTTTGAAGACCATCAGATCGACATCCTAGTGGGGACTCAAATGGTTGCTAAAGGACTTGATTTTAGTAATGTAACTACCATTGGGGTAATTAATGCAGAGAGTTTGTTGTCCTACCCCGATTTTAGAGCCTTTGAACGAAGTTTTCAACTACTCTCACAAGTAGCTGGCCGAGCCGGACGTCGCCACAAACAAGGAAAAGTGATTATCCAAACTTATGATACTCATCATCGTATCATTGAGCAAGTTACGCGTAATGATTATATCGAACTCTTTGATAGTGAAATGATTGAACGCCGAAACTTTCGCTATCCTCCATTTTACCGCCTCATCCGCGTGGATTTAAAACATAAGGATCAAACTAAATTGAGCCTTATAGCAAGCCATCTAGCCCAAATCTTGCGCAAACAATTTGGAGAACGGATATTGGGGCCGGAAGTACCCTTAGTGGGGAAGATTCGTAATTATTACATCCAAACGATTTTGATAAAAGCCGAAAAAGAGGGAGTCTCTGCCATCAAGTTAAAAGAAGCTTTACGAAACACATTGACTAACTTTGGCACAAATCCTGATCATAAGGGAATGTACATCCACATTGATGTTGATCCGTATTAGTACTAACCCACTAAGTACTAAAGCTAAATATGGCCTATAAATTCGTTGATAATTACAAAGAGCAAGGTGCTCGAAAAAAATTAATTAAACTCCTGAGAGATAAAGGAATTAGTGATGAGCATGTCCTGACAGCTATGGAAAAAGTTCCTCGGCATTTTTTCTTTGATCAAACATTCTGGACACAAGCCTATAAAGATATTGCTTTCCCCATCGGCGAGGGACAGACGATTTCACAGCCCTATACAGTGGCTTATCAAACAGAACTACTGCATGTTGAACCGGGGGATAAGGTACTCGAGATCGGCACAGGATCAGGCTATCAAACTTGCATTTTATTAGAGCTTGGAGCTAAAGTATATACGATTGAACGTCAAGAAAATTTATTTGAACGTGCTAAACAAGTATTACCGAAAATAGGCTATCAAGCTAATTTTTTTCTTGGAGACGGTTCTAAAGGAATTTCCGAATATGCTCCATTTAATAAAATACTGGTGACTGCTGGAGCCCCATTCGTTCCTGAGACATTGCTAAAACAGTTGAAAATTGGTGGGATATTGGTAATCCCTGTAGGCGATGAACAATCCCAAAAAATGCTCACCATCTTACGCGTAAGTGAAAACGATTACGAGCGAATTGAATTGGATACATTTCGTTTTGTTCCACTTATTGGGGATAAAGCCTGGTGAAAAAATAGATTGTCTGGTTTTAGATATCTCCGTAATATTTTCGCGAGAACCATTCTACAGCTAACATCGTCAAGATCAAGAAGCATATCCATTTGATATTGATTAGTTCTTCATACTTACGATCCTCAAAGGTGATGGTTTTAATATTTTCGTTGGCCTGGATGAGTTTAGGCAATTCATCTAATTGATTAGGATAAATCATTTTGCCCCCACTTTGTTGAGCCAGGTTATGGAGTAGCTGATGGTTGGCGATTGTTTGTTGAAATTCTACTTGCAGCTGTGAAACAACAAATTGTCCGGTTGTGGTGTAAGGCTTAGAACCCAACGTTGTTTTTGCCTCATACGTGTACTCGCCAGTGGGTAAAGTTCCTGCATCAAGCAGATAAGCATTCCCCGATTTTGAAAATAAGTATGAATAACTTTTACCCGACTTTTCCCTTAATGTGATGTTCACCTCGGGTGTATTGATTAACTCATAGGCATCATTATATAGCTCGGCATTGATGATGACATGCTCACTTTCATCGAAAGTGTTTTTGGAGGAGTAAACTCTGAATTTACGTTTATCGTCCTTACTAGATAAATACTGAACCGTTTTACTAAGCAGTTCATCAAGGGCCTCGTGTGTTCCTGATTCTTGAAATTCCTCCAGCCGATAACGCCACAGTCCCTCGCCCCCTAATACACCAACTTTACGCTGTCCATCATTACTAAAAACCAACAAGGGCATTTGAGTAGTTACTTTCCCAATTTGTTGGCTTAGAGCCACCAATACAGGACCTTTGATCTCGTAATTTCCAAATGGAGCTTGCAAAGGCGCAAAATTCTGCAACTTAGTTTTAGTGGCTTCGCTGAGTGTAAAGGCATAAAAGTCAGGCTGCACTTTAGCTATAGCTTCTTGCATAGCCCCAGAAGAAGTAATTCCCAATACATGCTGTGCCGCAGAAAATGCCGAAATATTGGACTGCCCCCCTAAAATAAACAGTACTGGCTTATTAGCAACACGCTTTAAAATAGCTTGTGCAGCATCGTTAACTGAAGGAACTTGATATAAAACAATCAAACTAGCCCTAGCAATCGCCTCATCACTTACTTGATCTACCAATTCAATTTTTGCTTCGTAATTTTTATTGATATCGATTGATGACTTCAACGCACTTAAATCTGGATGTGGTGAACCAGCAATGATGAGTACATTTTCCTTGCCGTCTAATGCTTCAATAAAAATGGTTTGCGAATTATTTTTGACCGATAATTCTTGATCAATGGGCGACAAACTAACTGTATAGCGTTGTATTCCTTTACGCTTTGCTTGCAATAACAGAGGTATAGGTACGATATACTCATTAGAAGTAATAACGATTGGTTGTGAAAACACTACTCCGGTATTATCTGAAACTGTCAATTTAGTGCTTAAGCCCTTAGCTTGATAGGCCCCAACAAGCACTTCGATTTGAAACTGATTACCCACGTAGACCAAATTATTATAATTGATATTGGCAATAAGCAAATCTCGCTTGGCAATGGTATCTCCTAAAGCAATGGTATAAATGGGTGCTTTTAAAGCCTTGCTTTCATATTGTGGATTGGCCCCATGGTTATAAATGCCATCAGTAGCTAGAATTACGGCACCTACATTTCGATTAGCAAATTGATTATTCGTTGTACGAAAAACAGCCGATATATCACTCAATTTACCATCAAATTTGAAGTTTAGCCCTCTTTTAAGGTCTTCACTGAAATTAAAAGGCTGCACATCGTAATCGGAAGATAATTTTGTCGTTAAGGCTTGAAGTTTTGAGGTGTACTGTTCCAAATTAAAACCTTTTGGTCTGGCAAATGCAATCGATGCAGAGTTGTCCTGGGCCAAAATGACGATTGGTTTTTCGATCTTTTTACTTGTCTTTTTAACTAAAGGAGCAACTAACATAAAAGTCAAGGTGGTTACTGCCAATGCACGGAGCACAAATAATATTTTTCGAATAGATTCCCCAAAATGGGTCTGATTCCGATACAAGGCATAAGCGTAGGTAATGCCTACAAGCAAACAAATCAACAGCCAAAGGAAGGTAAATGGGGTTAGTTCAAGCATGAGATTGAGATGCAATATAGGGCAAAATTACAAGAAACGCATACGTGTAGGGTTTCTCCAGTACCATGATTAGCAAGAAAGAAAATTATAGGTTCATCTGCCGACTTAATTCAAAATATCTTGGATATCCTGTGCCGATAATGATTTGGTAAAGCTTTCTTCCGTTGTGATCAATGATTCGGCCACCAGGCGTTTGCGTTTTTGTAAAGCGAGGATCTTTTCTTCTACCGTATCCTTGGTAATGAATTTATAGATGAACACATTGTTGGTTTGGCCAATCCGATGTGTCCGATCAATGGCTTGTTGTTCCACAGCAGGATTCCACCAAGGATCAAGAATAAAAACATAATCTGCTGCTGTTAAGTTAAGTCCTACTCCTCCGGCTTTGATCGAAATTAGGAATAGTTGAATATCTGTTCTGTTTTGAAATTTCTGAACTACTTCGGCACGATTTTTGGTAGTGCCATCTAAATAAACATAAGGTCTGTTTTCGGCATCAAAATGCCTGCGATAGATATCTAACTGCTTTACAAATTGTGAAAATATTAGTGCTCGATGCCCACGAGATAACACATTCTCTAATGTATGAATCACATTTTCAAACTTTCCAGAGTCTCCTGCGTAGCTCTGATCAATCATTTCAGGATGATTGGCAATCTGTCGCAATTTGGTTAAGCCTTGCAAGAACTGCACTTTCGATTGATTAAATGTGCCATTTTCCAAACTTTGCAAAAATTCATTTCGGTATTCTGACTTTATCTTTTCATAATATTCTCCCTGGTCATCACTCATTTTACAATAAAATAAATGTTCAGTCTTCGGCGGAAGTTCAGTAGCTACCATTTCTTTTGTACGCCGCAGCACAAATGGTTTGATTAAGGATTGTAGTCTTTGAGCACGCTCTTCATCTTTTTTCTTTTCAATTGGCGTTACAAAATTGGTTTGAAAAAAAGCCTGATTCCCTAGCAAACCAGGATTGACAAATGACATTTGTGTCCATAAGTCATTTATTGAATTTTCCACGGGCGTGCCACTTAGTACAAGTTTATGTTTCGATCGAAGTGTACGTGCTGCCCTAAAAGCCTTTGATGTTGCATTTTTGATATTTTGGCTCTCGTCAAGAATAATGTAATCAAAATAATAACCTTTCAAGAGATCAGCATCTACACGAAGTATACCGTAGGTTGTCAAGACGACGTCATAATTAGCGATGTATTGGCTATTTTTATGACGCATGCTCCCCATGTGGATCCCAATTTTGAGTTGGGGGGCAAATTTTGCCGCTTCGTTCTGCCAGTTATAAATCAGCGAAGTGGGCATCACAATTAATGAGGTATGCTGAATGTCTAATAGTTGATTTTCCTCTTTGATTTTTTGAAGCAAGGCTAGGGTTTGGACGGTTTTACCTAAGCCCATATCATCAGCCAAACATCCTCCAAGATGGTACTGACGCAAAAAGTGAAACCAATTGTAACCCGCCTTTTGGTACGGACGTAATGTTCCATAGAATGAGAGTGGAATAGGCACATCCGTTATTTCTTCAAAATCAGCCAGTCGCTGAAGTTTGCGATCTATGCGGATAGATGCTCCTTCATCATTTTGGAGCTCTCGAATTAGGCTAATATGGTGCCTTTTTAGTTTTAAGTTCTTTACCCCTTCTGCAAAATTTAATAGATTATTAAATTGAGAAAACCACCTTTCAGGAATTACGGCAAACTCACCGGAGGGCAGCCTAAATTCTTTTATTTTATTGAGAATATGATTTTTGAGCTCAATAAATGGAATCTGATAAGGTCCAAAATGGACGATAGCGTGGATATCAAACCAATCGTTATCTTCCTTGATTTCCAGATCAATTTTACTACTGCCAAAGAAGAAGCGTTTTTCTCCATCAGGCTGCTCCAGAGTAAATCCTTTTTCAAGAAGTGCTTCATGGTGTTCATTTAGCCAATCAATGGCATCGAGTGATGCGCCTTCTGTTTCGGTGAGTGAATGCTGAACTTCCAAATTAAATAGAAATGGGCCATCTGTTTTTAACCCCATGGTTAATAGCTCATCCAACTTATTTTTTTCCCAGACCAAAGAACGTTTAAGCCTATAAAAAATATAATCGTCTCCTTGCTTTTCCATACGGACTTCTACCTGTTTATCTTTTCCTGCTGGGAAAATATAGTTCCCATAGCGAAAAGACAATTGTAGTTGCGAGCTTCCATCCTCGGTGTATAATACTTTTAGTATAGATTCTCCTTTAAGCTTCTGTGTACGTATTTCAAAACCTTCGGCATATACATTGTATTTTTCGATTAGTGGGGCTACAAATCGCTCAAAATAAGTGCTTTCTGTGGAGGCAGGGATAGCAATGAAGCGCTTATTTAGAAAGGGCTGCAATTTTTTACCTTCAATGTCTTCCTTGAAATAATAAAGTACATCATCTAGAAATAACCAGGCCGGCTGGTTGCAGATGATCTGTGCATTTTTAAACATAAATTCAATACGCATTCCCTGGTATTTCAGTGTAGGAAAATATCTCGTTTCAGTTTTATTCTTCCGAAAATGAAACAATACGGCAGTAGGTTCAGTAGCCAAGTGGAGTCTGCGTTGGGCTGGCCATCCTTCTTTACTCATGAGGTATAATTCCTTATCCTTAAGTAACTGAAGTGCTTCGCTTAATTTTTTTTCAATTTTTGGACGGACTTGTTCGTATAGCTTTTCATTAAAGATGGTGCTAAAAAAGGTCAGGGGCTGAATAGATTTTTTATACCATTTCTTGATGACTTGACTTTGTTCGATTTCTTCTAGAAGGGCAATCAGCCTGTAGTCGACAGCATCTAATAAAGTATCGAACTCTCTAGCTGTGGTGCTAAAAAGACGCTGATGAGTCAATGAGAAATTTCCATCTAGATTTAGCTGTACAACATGCGGCTCGATCAAATATCCTAAAAATGCATGTTTGCACAGTGAATAAACTAGTTTATAAGGCTTATTGCTATCAACTCGTAACATCGATGGAAGGCAAATTTAAAGTCCAAATGCATAGCTAAAATCTTATAAATGTACGTAGAAAACAGCATGATCGAAACACTTTAAAGCTATATCATGTACCTCTTCGAAAAGAAGAGACAATAGCAGTTTACAACTCATAGTACATTTTTATAATCTTGTTTTTATTGTAATATTATTTTATATTTGCAAGGCTTAGTTCAGTAATAGACTAGCCTCAATTCCTAAATATTGGTTTTGATTTATAAAGAAGTGGCGAGAGATCAGGCTCTGGGACCCACTGACAACCCCCCGTTTGATTTAGGGGAAGGTGCCAATACCTGTCTCGGTATAAATCGAGAAACTATAAATTTTGATAAATCATGAGAAGAGAAAAAAAGTACTTCCTAGTGCACCAGTTAGTGGGTGTATCCTTCAAACAATTTTTGGATTATTTTACTGCATACTGCCCGATGTGTGGTATGAAGCTATGTCGAGTTTAGCTGATATTTGTTAAAATCTTCTTTTCTGATTTTAGCATTTCTCGGAGCCTGCATAAATCTCAAGGACTATCTCTCCAAATTTTTATCCATTGAATATATCGTATGTTTTGCTGAGTGGTTATACTCAGCAACTATTGAGTAAAAATGAAACAAGAAATACCAGTAAAAAGCCATTTTTTCGAACCCATAAAGGGAAAGGTTTATCAATATGACAAGCCATTTGAACTAGAAAGTGGTAAAGAAATCCAACTTGAAATTGCCTATCACACCTATGGAAAGCTAAATGCTCAGCGGGATAATGTGATTTGGGTGTGCCATGCGTTGACGGCAAATTCGGATGTATTGGATTGGTGGAAGGGGCTATTTGGTGAAAATGACTTATTTAATCCGGAGGATCATTTTATTGTTTGTGCCAATATCTTGGGATCACCATATGGTACAACTAATCCATTAAGCATTGATCCATCAACGGGGCAACCATATTATTTGTCATTTCCTAGCTTGACTATTCGAGATATGGTTGTAGCGCATCAACTATTGGCAAATCACCTAGAGATAGTGCAAATAGCCTTGTTGCTTGGTGGCTCATTGGGGGGGCAACAGGCAATGGAATGGGCTATTTTAGAATCTAATCGCATCAAAAAATTAGTTTTAATTGCCACGAATGCGCAGCACTCTCCCTGGGGAATTGCATTTAATGAAAGTCAAAGAATGGCCATTGCTGCGGATCACACATTTTACGCAACAAATAAACCTTATGGGGGTAGTAAGGGTTTAAAAGCTGCTCGAAGCATTGCTTTGCTATCTTATAGGGCATATGAAACGTATAATCATACGCAAAGGGAATCTTGTTCTCATAAGATAGATGATTTTAGGGCTTCTTCTTATCAAAATTATCAAGGTGAGAAATTAGTAGATCGGTTCAATGCCTATAGCTATTGGTTTCTAAGTAAAGCGATGGACAGTCATCATGTTGGTCGTGGTAGGGGCTCAGTGAAGGAAGCACTTCAAAAAATTAGTGCAGAAACATTGGTTATTGGTATTACAAATGATATTCTTTTTCCAGTGAAGGAGCAAAAATTTTTGGCGCGACATATCCCTAAGGCTTATTTTGTCGGAATAAAATCTGCTTTTGGCCATGATGGCTTTTTGATTGAAACAACAGCTTTAACAAAACATATCGGCAGCTTTTTACAAAATTCAAATCTAGTATAGCCTAATTAAGTTTATGGAAAAACAATCTAAACTCATAAGAACACAAGCTGAAAGGTCGGGATACAGAGAGCATTCGGTGCCGTTGTACCTCACTTCAAGTTTTACTTTTGACAGTGCTGAACAAGGTCGGGCACTATTTGCAGATGAGCTTGAAGGCAATGTTTACTCTCGATATTCGAATCCCAATACCACTGAACTGATTCAAAAGGTATGCGATTGGGAAGGTGCTGAAGCTGGCCTTGCATTTGCTTCTGGTATGGCAGCCGTGTTTGGGTCTTTTGTTGGTTTGTTGCGAAGTGGGGATCATATTGTGGCATTTCGTTCTGTTTTTGGTTCTACGCATCAGTTATTGACTAATTTGCTGCCTCGATGGGGGATTACTACGACCTATATAGATGCTTCAAACCCACGAGAGCTAGAACTTGCTATGCGACCAGAAACAAGGATGATCTTTTTAGAAACTCCTTCAAACCCTGGTTTAGAATTAGTTGATTTGGCTTGGTTGGGATCATTCAAACAAAAGTATCCAGACATTATTCTCCATGTGGATAATAGTTTCGCAACGCCTTATTTGCAAAACCCAATTTCCTTTGGCTTTGATTTGGTTAGTCATTCGGCTACAAAGTATATGGATGGCGGGGGGCGTGTACTTGGGGGTATTGTTGTGGGGCGAAAAGATCTGATCAAGGAAATGACCTTTTTTATTCGGCATACAGGTCCAGTAATGTCTTCTTTTAATGCTTGGTTGTTGTCCAAAAGTTTGGAAACCTTATCTCTTCGTATGGATAGGCATTGTAGCAATGCTAGGCAGCTTGCCGAAATGTTAGAACGGCATGCTGAAGTAGAGGTAGTGCGTTATCCTTTTTTGCCTTCGCATCCCCAATATGAGTTAGCTAAGCGACAGATGAAACAGGGTGGGGGAATTGTTACTTTTATTGTGAAAGGTGGTTTCGACAGAGCCAAACGTTTTTTAGACACTTTGAAAATGATTTTGCAAACACCCAATTTGGGTGATTCACGTACGATTGTCACTCATCCGGCATCGACTACTCATTCTAGATTGACGGAAGATCAACGTCAGCAAATAGGCATTTATCCAGGTAGTATTCGAGTTTCGGTAGGTCTTGAAGATGTGATCGATATATTAACAGATATTTCAAACGCTTTGAATGAATCTAAATGAAAGTAACGCTAAAAAGACTTAATGATGCAGTACACTTTGAAGGAACAAGTAGTTTCACAACAGAAAAGGTACCTATCGATGGGACACCCGAAGTAGGGGGGCAGGGTTTGGGCTGTCGTCCTATGGAACTGGTGTTGATGGCTCTTGGCTCGTGTAGTGCTATAGATTTGCTCCATATCTTAAAAAAGCAAAAACAGGATGTGAAAGATTGCTCCATAACTGTGGATGGAGAGCGTCGGAAGGAAATATTGCCGCAGGTATTTACTAAAATTCATATTACTTTCACCTTGTCTGGAACTATCGATCCTGGGAAAGCAGATCGAGCTGCAGAGTTAGCTGTGAAAAAGTATTGTTCGGTACATGATATGCTGGCTGTTGGAGGGGTGGAGATTACCTACTCGGTAGATCTTTGATGTCTGTTTTGCTTGAAAAATGTTGATTTAAGTGGTGAGGAATCGGGTACTATTAGTAACCCGATTCTTCTTTGTAATCTTTGTAATAATCATTAAAGTGTTTTCCAGAATATTTGTCAAACGTAGTAGGGTTATACCCCCCTTTGGACAATAATTCTTTATGATCTTTGTAAGATTTATTATTAGGAGATGGACTACGGTTATGAGATTTGCTATTGGAAGATTGACTACGGTTATGAGATTTGCTATTGGAAGATTGACTACGGCTACGAGATTCTTTTGAAGTATTAGCTTGTGAATTAGGCTGTCGGGCTGGACCTTTACTCGTTAGGGTTGTTGTACTGGCTAAATTTTGATCTAGTATAGGCATGTTTTCTTTTTGACAAGCTGTGGTTAATAACCCAATAAGAGCTACGCCGTACGAAAATTTGAAATAATGTTTCATGAAAAATTAGGTTTAATTTTAAAGGATAAATTATTCCAAAGTTATTTTAATTTTTACGATTTAAACAATTTTTTTAATGTTTGAATCGATAACTCTGCTTATTTAGCGTATTTCTATTCGCAATTAGTATTTGGAGCAAAACGAAAGATGAAATAAATATTGCCAAAAATTTAAAAGACTAACCAAAGATAGGAGCTCATTTTTCAAAACGAAACATGAATTTTAATGTGTTATTCCATAACCTAAAATCCATTTAAACACCCTACTAGGAGGGTGTTTAAATATCAAATTGGATAATTCGCCGTCAGCACCTCCACTTTTCGTTTCAAATACCCAGATTTACAATTAACTGACACTCCCTTCTCAACACTCCAAGTATACCAACCATTTGCCTTGGTATACTGCGACAGCAACGCCGACGGATAAGAAGACAGCAAAAACCTGCCTTTAATACCAGACAACGACATCAATAAGTTCTCAAAATCCTGCTCAGAATACCCATCATAATGTCCACAATCGCTATTGAAATACGGTGGATCACAATAAAAAAAGCTATGGGCAGCATCTCTGCTGCGAATAATATACAGTGCATCGGCACATTCTATTTGACAATTCTGCAACCGGCAGGCCATATGTTCGGTGAAACGATCTCGATTATTGATGATCTTTTTTGTGGTTGTATTGGTGCTTTTGTCATACCCAAAAGTTGAATCTAGTTGAGCGCTGAAACTTTGTGTGCTTAATACCCAGACAGCCCAAGCACGTTTGATTTCTGTGAAAAGATTGGAGTTGTTATAAATAACGCTTGCCCTACGGTGCAAATCCCGGCTATGAAGCGTGATCCTAATTTCCTTTTCAAGCCCTACAAAATCGTTTTGTACCACCTTGTAGAAATTGATCAGTTCACGATTGGTGTCATTCAAAACCTCAATCTCGGAGGGGTCTTTCCCAAAAAATACTGCCGCGCCTCCTAAAAAAGGCTCAGCATATAGGGTGTGCGACGGTATCAATGAGATGATTTTAGAAGCTAATTTTTGTTTGCCACCGTAATAACTGATGGGCGTTTTTAAATTAATTGTAGACATGGTGTTTGTTATACCTATAACAGGTGTCAAATTCAATTGATTGTATTCAAGGTGAAATTTTTGATTGTTACCGTATAGTTAACCGGACGAGCAAGCGTAGCCTTTGGTTTTGTTGTAGTTAAAGTTGCTTTGGCTGTGAGGCTAAAAGTAGCTTCATTGGCTCCGAAAGCTCTGGTATTTGCCGCGTTTCTTATGAAAATGTTAGGTATTAGAAATTCTGATTTTACACCATTATGGTTATTGATACCAAAAAGCTCAAGACTAGTCCACTGAGAACTTTGTACATCAGGATTGTGAGAACCTGCGATAATGGGTAATTCTATCTCTTTTAAACCAACGTTTGTATTGCCTGATATTTCAGCAATTTTTATTGATGTGTATGGATTAGTTCCCGAGCTTGATTGACTAAATAATCCATTCCCGATATTTAATAAAAGCTCCGTTTTAACCGAAAATTCTGATGAAGGAACCTCAGAACTTGAATGAATGTATAACAATATATTCAGCTTTGCAGCTTCTCTATTGTTATTGAAAATGCGTATGGGTGCGGGTTTGGTATAATCACCACCCGTTTTAACTATATCTACTGTAGAAAGAATATGTATCTGTTCAACCCAGTGCATATTGAGGCCGTTATTAAATGTGGACCCCTTAACAATTTTTTGCCGAACACCCTTAGCGGTAAAATATAAATCACTACCATCCCACTCCCAAGCTCCATTTTGAGGGGTTGTTAATAACCCTCCCTGTTCAAATTTCATCACAGGAAGTGTGGTTGTTCCTGCCGTAGTCACACCACTTTTGACCAGTTTTGCCTGTTCATCCACATACGCCTTCACCGCCTTCTGCGAAGCCACCTTTTCATCACTGTTAGCTGCTAAAGTGATATCGGTATCAAATCCAATTAGCGCGTTAGCATTGTGGGTATGTACTTTTTCAGCCTTTAAGTTTAAAGCAGTTTGCGTAAGTATTGAGATTGGCTTGTCCAAATCAGTCGTATTATCGGCATTGCCTAAACCTATCTGTGCTTTAGTAACCTGATGTGGATTCGTCTGATCATTGACATGCCCGTCAAAGGCGCTTTTATCTGCTTTTAAATCCAAAGCTGCCCCGATAGCTTTAGATACTGGCTTATCTACATCAGCAGTATTATCTACACTGCCCAAACCCACTTGTTGCTTGCTTACACTGTGGGGATTTTGATCATTTTCGAGGTGATATTTTAATGCCTCCTTTTCTGCCTTTTGTTGCAGTATCCCATCCAATTCGGGGAAATTGGCAGCAATTCCTAACCTGTCATCTTTGTGTATATAGGAATCCATCCAATCCCAGAATTGTTCTTGGGTGGGGTAGTTGCCGGCTTTGAACCAGTCTTTGAGTTTGCTTATATCTTGTTTGGCCATGATTGTATTTTCTTGAAATCCTTTTAGTGCATGAAATAATGATGGAAATCTTAATTACCCGACGTATTCAATAAATAGGACGATACGGTAAGGATTCATGATGTTTAATGCAGTTCCATCACCTAACTCTTCTGTTTTCACGGGGTTGCCACCATTGGTACCTATATTATTAGGAGTAGCGCCGCCATCATCATAATCTTGAGAATTATAATACACACCCGTATTGAGCGACACTTTGGGTAAATGTGTCTTTTCAATCTTGGTATTCTTTTTTCCGCCTGTGTTACCAAGCGTGTTAAAATCTGTGTCTCCGGGGTTCCATCCGATTGGCATACGGCCTCTCCAATCCGTTGCTTCACGCCAACCTGCAGGTATTTGGTTTGCCGGTTTACGCCAAAGCAGCAAGACACCATCTATGGCAAATGGAGCAGCTTTTCGCTCAAGAATACTCACCCGACTTTCTAGCGCATTGTGGGCAGCTTGTAATTCTCCAGTCCGTTTGATCATGTGTGCCTTATGTGACTCGTGGTCAGCTTGCAGCTCATCGGCCTTCTTTTTCTGCTTTTGTAAATCACTGATGCGTGCCAGCCGGGCAAAGGGAATCGACTTTAGCCCTGTACCAAAAGTGGCGTACCGACTCAAGTATACCCCGCGTTCCCTGCCATCTTCGAAATCTGCAGTTTTTACTGCTTCGACAATAATCACCGAACTCTGTTTTAAGTCGCCTTTGAAGGGTAATATTTCCCCACTGATCACTACCCAGCCATCTGTGGTGTGATGCCCATCGTCCGTGATGCCGCTGATGATGTAGTTGTCGCCCCCGAGCCACGTCAGTGCATTGATGGGCCCAGTCATACTTTTTTGTAAAAAATCCAAGGTATCGGTCTCCAATGGAAAACCACCCGTGTACGAAAAATCGATCCTGTTCATGCTTTTATTCCTTGATTAGTTTGTATCGTTTGCCTGCTAGTTTGTAATAGTTTAGTAGTGATCGGCATTCAGCCATCAGTCCGCTATCCGTCCAAATGGTGATATCTTCCGGTATGTGCACCTGAAAATCAGCCCCCGTTTCGCCATAAGCCAAATGGTCATAGAGGTAGATTTTACCTAAGTATTTGGACTTCTTCTCGGCCGTCAGGAAAATGTTGACTGTATCATATTTCGTTCCATCATCAATGAAAATCCGTTTGCTGGCCGCATCGAAGCGCTCGTTGAGCATTTTCTCCAGGTAAACCACCTGCCCGGTATGCTCCATCCGGTAGTTCACCCAATGCCGATAGCGCAAAAATTCCAAGTACAGGCGCATCACTGGGACTAGCAAGGCATGAAGCCATAACACCATCTGCTCCTTGCGCAATGCTGCCGGGAGCAACATTTTAATTAATCGTCTATAGTCTAGTGCGAACATATTTCTAGGTTTTCTAAGTATTCTTGATTCTCGTTGATGGCGTGGTTATAAGGCTTGTAAGTGATCTTCAAATCCTTTGCTTCATCATAGATGCGCAGGTAACCGGCGTCGGGCACGTAGCGCACGGGGATGTCTCGGTCTTCCAAATCGCCATAGGTAGCGGCCACATGCGTGATCTGTGGGATGATCACCCCAGGCGTTTCCTGCAGGCGATCGGTCAAGGTAGCCAGCACAAACTCTCCATTAAAAGGTAAGTTGCGCAGGTAGGTTTTGATCGTATCGTTCACGGGCTTAATACTCGCTCCATCCAGACGTCCGCCCTGGGCGTCGAGCACCATGGCGTCGTAATAGATGGTCATCGATAGCTTCAAGCGGTCCGGAGGCAAGGAGTCAACGATCAGTTTGACGCCCGCATCCTTGATCTGCTGCATGTACCGGTTGAGTGCCCCCAGTTCGTCAGGGGATTTGCGTGAGAGTTTTTGTAATTCCCCATTCACTTCCTTTGCCGCTTTGATGCGTACCAATCCCTTAATTTCTACAGCAGCCACATGTTTGACGATTCTGCTTTTTGCTACCTCGATTGGGTCAAGGCCCGTATTGTCGTAAGAATCACTGTCAGGCTTGAGTGCCTTGCCAAATTGAAAATCTTCCGCCTTTTTCTTGTACCAAAGCAGATTATGTGGCTTTTTTGTTAGGAGCAACTGGTCCACTTCTTTTTTGTGGAAGTCGAATAATGTCTCCAGCGTCCAGATAGCCACAGCCACCACATGGGTCCACAAGCGCCAGATGGCGGTTTTACTCGTGCTGCTCAGGGTGTGGAGGCCTGATGTTCTTTCCTTTTCGGCGATGATTTCTGTTTGTATTTGCGTTATTGTACGTGCCATGATGGTCGTGTTTAATGTTAATTTGATGAGACTTGAAACGATACCCAGACTTGCATATGCCCAATCCCTCCGGCCTCATTGATCCCATCGGGTGCAGTTCGTGGCACCAGGCTCCGACTCTGAATGGAGGCCACCACGTAAGAGTTGATCTGCCCCTCATGCTTGGGCAGTTCGATAATAGTTCCTGCTGGCAGTTTGTCTGTTAGACTCAATTTTGAAATAGCAGCCAATTCAAAAACTGGTTCTATTGATCCATATTGATGGATGACAAGGTCAAATAGACTTTGTCCCTGGTGTGTTTTATAGTGGTTTGGCATCGATGATGATTCCTTTCTCGGTGATGTGTAAATGATCTATTTTGAATCCGTCAGCCTCCAATTGCACGGCGATGGTGCGTTTAATGAAGCCATCGATCACGCCCTTTTGCGATAGCGACAAGCCTACGCCTGTTTCCGGGTTTTCCTTCCACTCGCCAGGAAGACTGGTTAGCAGCAGCTCAATGTGTTGGTGGTGACTATCGCCCGACTGCCAGTCGCCGTTTTCGATGAGCAGGTTGCTCTCTGGGTTTAATAAAATATCTTTCATTTATACGTCTTTTAAAAGATTGTTAAAGCGTGTTTGAAGGGTTTTGAAAGTTGGTTGAGATGTGATATCCAGTGTTCCTGTACCCGATGGGGTCAAAATTTTAATCTCTAGGATTGCTTTCAACAAATCATCCACTAACTTTTTGAGGGTTTCATTTTCTTTTTTCAGCAGAAACCCGTCTTTATCCACCGAAAATTCTGTTGTATCAATTGTCAACTTCATCAAATCCACCTCACTCACCCCACAAATGCAGGCATGATGCTTATTAATAAACACCACCAGCACATGGCTGTTCGGTGCTGGATACAAGCACAAACCCGCATCGCTTTCACTGGGATGAAAAGGCACCTCAAATAGCTCGGCTGAGCCATCCACGGGGATCACATCGCAGCATTTGTTTGTCTTATCTACACGATGGACCGTGCAAACTTTGGCGTAAAGTTGCTCGCCCGTGTCTATGAGTTTTTGCAAGCTTTGAATAATCATTTTTTCTTTTCTGTTTTTAATGGTGGACCTAATTCAATTTTTTGTCGATAGCCCCCTGTGCCGAAATTCACCTCTACTTTTTTGATCAAATAATCCCCCTGATTGCCATCGCTGATTTCGATATGAGCCATATCACATTTATGCACCATGGGCTCTCCGAAAGTTTCTATGCTGCCCTGGTAGCCTGTGTATTTGTAGCGATCCAGGGCTTTTTCGGCAAATACTTTCAGGGTATCGTGTTTCAGGTTATAAGCAAAGACCTCGATTTGCTCGCCATCTTTATCACCCATTGGTACCTCTATTCGTCTGTTATTTCGATCGACGGAAGTGGCTTTTATGCCGAGTTTGATATCCTCAGCACGACGGAACTCCAGCTCTTCGGTAATGATATTTTTGCTGTGGATGAAGGACTCCTTTTTTCTCCAATTGTAATCATAGTCGTAACCAACATACAACACCGACTCACGGAAATAAGCCTTCAAACCGCGTTCACGCTTTAGTTCGTTGAGTTCCTGAGCGATCGTAGGGCGGGTAATTCGGTAAGGGCCTAGGTCGATATCCTTATCAATCAAGTGATAGTTTATACCAGTTCCTTCTAACAAAAAACCAATCAATTCTTTAAGTGTGATGTGTGCAAAGCCTTTTTGTTTTGCTGGGGTCACTTTGAGCAGGAACATACCATCCTCACACTCAATTTTTACGGGAGCTTTGGCGTCAACCCGGCGTACATAACCTGTAAAGCGCACTTTTAGATCGCTGTTTTGAGGTGCCATCCCTGGCGGGGTATAGCCTAGTTTAACCGTAATCTTGTCACCACGTTTGATAGGTGGTCTACTGCCGGATTCCGCGCATTGCCAAGTGATTTTTTTGGGTAGCTCAAGCACGCAGGTGTCCGTCAGGTTGCCGGTATCTTCTACAATGGTGCAGCTGGATAGCGCCGTGAAAACCCAAGTATGGTCGCCCACGATGGTTACTTCCGAGCGTAACTTTAGCATACCTGATCCTCCTTGAGTTTGATTTCGTAGGCCGTATCACTCAGGCAACAAATCGTAAAAGTTTGACGGTTGCTATGCGTCTCCTGATTGAAGCCATAGCTTTTTACAATCAGGTTGGTGATGCCAAATAATCCCAGAAAACTATTCTCATCAACGAGTAGCGAATCGTTGACTTTCAAGAAAGATATCAGCTTTTGGATTTCTTCTTTGGGATACTGATCGTATTCGGCGGTCAAGGCTGCTGCAATTTCTACTTGGTAGTCGCCATCGTTGATGTATTCTTTGATCGTACCATTTCGACCTTGCAAGGCCGTTTGGACAATATTTTTCTCCATGGTGACTATGCATACACATTCTTTGAGCTCGAGTTTTCTTTCCTTATCCAGTTTCAAGGTGAGCGAAGTAAGCGTGGGCACACCCACCCAATCCGACGATCTTAGGCTGCTGTCCACCTCTGGCAAATTGCTGGACAATGGCTTGCGGTACAAACCCGGCGCTAAGGGCAAAAAGGTTCTCATCACCACGCTACTGCTGGTGAGCAAAGTGTTTATTGACATGGTTTTTAGGTGGCTAAGTTGTAATCGTTTACGGCTAGTAATAAGGCTTCAGCTACGGCATCTTTGATGCGCTCTTTGCTTTCGGGCAGGCGCTCTACTTTGACAATGAGCGTTTCGACTAGCTTGTTGATCGTTAGGTTGCGAGAGCCGCTGCTGTGGCTATTAGTTGAAAGTCCATGTAGTTTATCTGATTTGGATTGCGTGTTCTTGGCTGATGTTGCTGCCATGGAACCAAAGCTTTTTAAGCCACTTTTGCTCGTTTGGAGTTTACTCAGCGCGGGAATGGCTGCTATCTTATCATCTTCCCCTTCTTTTGTATTTTTCTCTTTTTTCGAATCATCAAATAATTTTCCACCTTTTTGCTCGCCCACTTGAAATGCTCGTCTGATCTCTTTTAATCCATCATCTGGAAAAATCTTGCTCCAGAGACTAATAATTGGCACAAAAAGTGTTTTTAAGCCACTCCATATGCTGTTAAACACACCCGCAATAATCGTCCAAAGTCCACTAAAGGCACCGGCTATGGGCTGCACAATCCAGGCATCAATAAACCCGGCGAAGCCTGAAAACATATTTTCAAACCCTTGCCATAGACTGGTAAAGAAATTACCGATGCATGCCCAGGCATTTTGTATGCCAGTAATCATGCCTGTCCATACGGCGCTGGCTGCTTCGCCAATCCAGTTGAAAATGCCTCCGATAAAATTGCCGATGGATGAGAAAGTAGGCTTGATCGTATTCGTCCATAAACTAGTAACCAAGCCAGCAATTTTCCGGAATACCAGCTTACATACTTCCCAAATACCGTACACAACCCCTCTAAACTTGCGGCAATGATCCCAGAGATATATCACTGCTGCTGTGATCGCTCCGACGGCAATGGCAATCCAGCCTAGTACGGGGATGTTGGCTACTGCGAGCGAAAAGGTCCGCACTGCGCCTGTTGCCCAGAAGAAGGCATTGCGCAGGCCAGTGATGCTTTTTGAAAAAATGCGGGAGGTGAAGCTGGCGATACCTTGCCAAGTGGCGAAAAGACGGGTTTGGAGGGTGCCGTTGCGTAGAGCTCTAATGAAAGACTTAGTGATTCTGACTGTGGCTAAGCAAATCTTATTTAGAACTTTTGTCACAGCACCCATAGCAGCTATTCCAGAAGTTATTTGTCCTATTCCCACCATCAATGATGCCCCAACCTGGATGTATGATAATGCACCTTGTGTGAGCTCAAACAATCCAATTTTAAGATTATTAAAAAAAGCTGCTGTGCGCTTCATCTGCTCTTGGTAGGAACCCATCACAATCTTGGCCTGATCAACAGCTGTATTTGTGTTCTGAATTCTCCGATTGTATTCGTCGATCTCCTCGCTACCATTGATTAAAGCAATTGCAGCTGCAGCATTTTCCTTTCCAAACAATTTGGTGATTAATGCGGTATCGTGCATGATGGGCTTTAGGGCACTCAATCGAGCAGTTAAAGGATTTGTTTGATCGGCCAGTCGTGCAATGCTTATTCCAGCATCTTCTAAAGCTGCTTGAGTTTGCTTAGGGAGAAAGCGACCTTCACTTAAAATACTAAGTGTATTCCGTAAAGCCACGCCCCCTTCGGCTCCTTTTTTACCAGCTTTGTCGAGTACTTGTATGGCGGCGTTAGTTTCAGAAAAAGTGACTCCTGTAGTTTTGGCTACCATTCCCACATTTTCCAAAGCAGATTTGATTTGTGGGAGTTCTGCTGAGCCTTCTTTTGCTGCTGCAGCCATCACATTCATCATCTCAGCCATGATTTTGCTAGCCTGCATCGGATCGGTCAAACTAACACCGTATTGGTTCATAGCGGTAGTCAGTACTTCTGTAGCAGCAACGGTATTTCCATCCATCGTTTTTGATAGGATATTTACATGGTCTCCCATAAGCTTAAGTGCCTCTGAGCTCTTAGCGATGTCGGGTGATAACTGCGATAGTAGGAGCTTGTAGCTCTCCACATTTTGAGCAGCATCGGTGCCAAAAACACGAGCACTAGTTTTTGCGGCTTCGTTAATCCCTTCTAAAGCTTTACCGGTTAAACCAGTTATAGCTGATAAATCGGTGAGCGAAGCATTTAAAACATTTCCGGGTTGAATTGCGCTATCAAGTAGCGTCGTTAAATTGCGAACACCTTCAAGTGCTTGATTAATAGACAATAATTGTCTCCAGCACCCCCCAAAGCTACCGCTCATCTTTTGGGTATTCTTTGTTATTTCCTCAATATCATTATTTAGATCACCCAAAAACTTAGGTGGATTTACACTAAAATTGATACCGTAATTTAAAGTGGTGCTACTATTCATTATTTATTATATTTGAAAACGATCAAACTACTTTCCTATGGAACTAATTCTTTCATTAATGCTTATTATTTCAGCAATTATTTGTTACGCATTGTGTAGAACTATTTGGCGCGAAATAATGAATGAATCTGACTGTGAAGAGAGTGGTAGTTCTTCGAATCTCCTTTCTACTTCTGCAAACCCTTCGCAAACTAGGTACATCTATACTATAAGTCAGAATAAGACAACATCTGTTACTCGTATTTAGCCCTCCCCACTGCCAAAAAGCCTAACCAACATCTCCGCCTTATTCACTAGCCGCCATTGTTCCAGCCATTGCGCTTCAGCATATAAGTCACTCCATTTACCCAAACTCAACCTTTCCGGCTCCAAGCCAAAGTTTGCACGAATGAGCACGTTGCCCATTCGTATGGTATCCTCCCCATTGTGCAGGGAGGCTACAAGTTTTTTATGTGGCCCTCCAATGGTTTCATGATTTCGCTCAACTGCGCAATAGCTGATAAACGCACACGCGGACGTTTTTTCATCGCATCATCACAAGCCAGCAAACAGTTATCGAATAAAGCCAGTGATGCTTTTACTTCATCTTGCTTGGCCAGCGCTGTGATAGCCGATAGGGTATCCATGGTAGGCTCTTTGAAAATGCCCACATATTGTTTTTCTCCATCGGTTACAGTTACTAAACTCAAGAGGCCATGCTTGGCCTTCAATTCACTGATTTGATCAGGTGTCAAACCACATATTAATTCATTTTCAGTTGTCATTTTGGGTGTTGTTTATTGTTGTTTGTTAATATTTATTGACTGATAGGGCCCTTTTCTTGCCTCCCAGCCCAGGCACGGAGTACTCCGCACCCAGGCTAGAGACAAACACCCTATCTATTCCATTCGATATGCGAAACCAGCAGCTCCAGTTCCACTTCTTTTTTCATGTCGCCTTCTTTCCAATCGCGGCTTTGCTTTTTGAACTCGCAGTTCATCAGCACATCTTTGATGATGGGCCCACTTTCAGGCTGATAAAGCACCGTGATGGTAAAAGGAGCCATGCGGTTTAACTGCCCTTCACGAGCGGAACCTGTCAGGGCCATCACTGTTTCCACCGATAGTGTAATCGAAGCCGAAGCTTTTATCCGCCCATAACCGCGCGCTACCGGACGACGACCCGCGCCGTAGACATCTTCTTTTTCCTGCTCTTCTTCGTATTTAATAGCGGTAATGCCTGTAACAGGCAGTGCACCCACATTTACCACGATATCGCCCCAGCCGTACGAACGGCCATTGATCAAAGGGCTTGCTACTAATTCCGCCATTTCTATTCTTCTATTTTAACTGTAAAACCAATATTGACATTTATCTGACGCAACACGCCCATGGGAACAAGCTTTACTGCTACGTTGAGTTTGGATGAACCCAGCACCGACTGATTGGGATCAATTTCTACCTCGAAACCACTCAACTCACCGGCACGCTCCATTTGGATCAAGCAATATTTGGCCAGAGTTTCTAAGAAAATAGTAGTCCCGACAGCGATCGATCCGGTCTTAGCATCAATGCGCAATGGCCCGCTTAAATGAGGCAATAAGCTCTTGTAAATTCCGCGTACCGCCTTGTCAATGGTGCGGTTATTTTCGATGTAAGCATAGTCGCTGTCAGCTTTATCGGCCGTGAAACTATCGTTCCAGTAAGAACCAGCTTGGCCAACGTATTTGCGTAAAAACAAGTAGCGCTTGTTGTTAATCACTTCTTGCTGCTCTGGTGTAAGCTCATTAATTAAAGTGCCATCTACCAAGGCTGTCACATCTAACTCTTTGGCAAAAGCTTGTTCGGATTTGCTAGGATAGCTCGTACTCACCATATTTTGTTTTTCCACCCAAGCGATGCTTTCGTGTACTTTGGCACGTGCGATGGCACCCATACAAGCGCCAATGGCTGTTACAGCTGGTTTGTCGGCACCGCCTTTTTTAGCAAGTGATGCACCTAAGCCACCACCGTCTTGGGCAATACAGATCGATACACGTGGGTAAGCGTTAGCGCCCAGGGTAGGCAAGGCGGCAAGTTCTTCTTTGGTCATGCGGTAGGCTACTACTGCTGATAGTGGCATGTTCATGGCTGCCAAATCTTGGCAGGCTTTGTTTAGGTTGGCTTCATGTGCCGTGTTGCTATGTCCCAACCAAACACCTATTTGGCGAATCGCCCCAGCCGTTTGTTGCTGCATTTGTTTGATCTCGGTAAAATTGCCATCGTAGCTTGCTTCCGGCACCGCACGTACAATAAGTTTGCTTCCTGGTGCAACCCTAAAAAACTCTGCCACATGATAATGTACCATCGGCGTTTTAGTAGCCGATACCTTGTTGCGCTCCGCATCTTCCAGACTGTAAACTTCTAATAGGTCAGGCAGATGCGTTGCTTCAGGCCCATAGAATAACAGGGCTGATACATGATCCTCGCCTTCGGCCCGGCGTTTTAAGCCGCCTTGCGCTCGTTGAAAAGTGATTCCGTTCATTGATTATTTTGGTTTTTGTTATTGCTTTTCCTTTTTGTCTGAATCAGGATTGACCAGGATTATAGAATTTTCAGGATTCGTATCGCCTAAAAAAATTAACCCAGCATCCTGTTCATTTTGTAAATCTTGGCCAATCCTGATTCAGACAATTTTTCGGATGATTACTAGCATGATGAGTCCCCCAGTTAAACCAATCAGCATCACCCTGCCCATCCACAATTGTGTTTGCTGCCACATGCTTAATGGTTTTTCGGTAGGTACAAATACTGTTTCTTTCAACATGTCGGTAATGTGGGTATCCTTTAGTTTGAGGTAGATGTCCAGGCTGTCGCAAGCGCAGTCTACGTTCAGCACCTGGTCTTCGATCTGCACCTTTGGAGCCTTAGCTCGTTTGCCAGTTTGTACGTTCAATACCTCCTTGATCACCGTATTACCCAAATCATTCACCCCTAGTTTTGCTTGGAAGATCGATCGATCAGCAGGAATATTGACCACACTATCGCGCAGTGTTTCTTTGATGATCGTTTTACTTTGTTGGGTCGATTCAGGCTTGGTTGTTCGGCAACTCGTTGCCAATAGCAGAGCTATCAATAGATATAGGATTAATTTTGTTTTCATATTTCTTCAAAAGTTCTTGATGCAACATCCGTTCATTTTCCAGGGCCACACGCAGCGCATGTAGCTCTTGCTTGAGTTTGATGTTTTCAGCCATCTGATTATCCAGAGCCAGGATTAGCTCGTTTAGACGATTGGTCAAGCGCTCCATATTGTTTAGGTCAGCGGTTACCTCTTTTTCTTCATTGTCGATTTCAAAGCCCTTAGTTTCAGCGTTCGTTCGCCTGCGTCCAAGGTACCAGCCGATGATTCCCGAAGTACTGGTGGCCGCCAGTATCCAGTTCAGGCTATCCAATATTTTATAGTTCCACATAAACCCTCCTTGTTTTTTTCAGCTGTTCGGCGAGCTGGGTGGTGGTTTTGCCAAAGGTTTTTTGAAAATGAGGCATGTCTGTTTTTCCACCAACCCATCTGCCTCCCCATTGCCAGCCGTGGCTTTCAAACACTTTCACGCATTCCATCCAATCGGCTATGCCGTCGCCATCGTAATCTTTGAGCGTGTCCCAACTGATGGTTTTGCCATCGACTAGCAAGCAGATATCCACCGCTAAGCCATAGTTGTGATACGATCGCCCACCTTCCGCCCAAGTCACTATCTTTCCTGGCCTTGTTCGCCCTTGCGCATACAGTGCGTTCTGTTCAGTGGTTGAGCGGAGGGTTTGGCTGAATCGTACCTGCGCTCTCCCGGTGAGGCAGCGACAGATTTTGATGTAGATATCCTTAGCCTCCAGGCGCAGCTTGGGATGGAGCGTCTCGATGCGCTTAAGCGTGATCTGATCCAGCGTCATCATTTGCTACTAATTATTGCCCCCAAAAACATTTGCTTCTTGGGTATCACCAGCGCATAATGGCGGAAGTTAATCTCGTTTTCCTGCATCCTCGGATTGGTTTTGGCCTCCGAGAAATACATTTTGGTTTCGCCACCAGCTTTGGCGATGTAGGGCGCATAAAAAGCCACACTCGCCTGCACATCCTTCGCCGCAGGTGTTAGGCCAAAAGCCTTTTTCATTTTTGTATCTTGATCGTAATACGGTGCTGCACCATATTCATACACATCGAAGCCATACAAACCGGCTATGCGTCCACTTTTGTAATCGTAATACTGAGCCGAAAACTTTTGATCCAGTTCCAGCAGATCATGCACATGATCGGGGCAAAGCACCAAACGCCTACCCTCCATGGGTACTTCCAGTAGGTCATATACTTTTTTCAATCGGATGATATCGCTTCTGGTTAAAGCCTTCCGCCCATCGACATCAGGGCCCGTGGTTGTAAGCACTGGCGTTTCGGGCGTATGTTTTGCTGGGGCAATGGCATGTAAAGCCTTTTTGAATTTTTCTTTGACGATAGCCCCAGCATGCATATCGCGGGTGACGCTCATGCGGTCGGAGCTACTGGCATGTAATTCGTCATCAGTAATGATGGTGACTTCCGTTTGATATTTGTCTAGCGACAAGCCAATATCCTCATTGGGTAATACGGAAGTTGGCAACGGATAGGTACTATTGTTGATGAGCACCTTGGGTTCCACGCCCATATAGGTCATGTGGATGACATTGTTTGTTGCATATCGGCTGTAATCTGGCAAGCCATCTAAAAAAGTTGCTTGCTCCAAAGTGGATACTTTGCGCAGGACTTCGCCAGTCCATATTTCGGTTTTGATAGACATGATGCTATTTCTTGTGATTAATAAATTGGTTCAAAGCCATAGTGACCGTAGAATAGTTTCTCGTAGTATTCCTTGTTCTGCTTCCGATAGGCGTCAAAGTCCGCCTTTGGCAAGGCCTGCAGTTGATCCCAAGTAATCTCTACTTTTGCTGAGTTGCTTGGTTGGGCTTGCAGCTCCTTGATCAAATCGCGCAAGCGAGGTTCTTTTTGATCGTTAGATAGTGTTGCTACTTTTTTCTCAATAGCATCTAATCGCTTTAGTATGGGCTTGAAGTCTTGTGCATTTTCATTTTCCAGTGCGGCCAGCTGATCCAGAATAGCTTCGTCGGCAGCCGTTTCGGGTAATTCGAAGGAGTTAAAGGCAGGTTTCATGTTTAGTGTCTTGAGTTGATTTATTCGTGGTAGTATCTGTTCTATATTTTCAGTTTGGATGCCATTCAAGCGCAGTGCATTCCGATTGCCGGGGATGCCACAAATGCTCAGCTCGAGTAATTCGCAGCGAGTAACCGTCGGCCTGGTTTGGCCAGTTAGCACAACAGTTGCGTCAGTGCTTGTTTCTAGCACATCAATACCTACCGAACAGGCATTCAAGAATCCACGCTCTGCTTTCTTTTGCACAGCTAGCGCCTGCTCATCTTCTGCATCAAAATCAATGTCGAGTGTGATGCTTCCATCAAGCTCATGGCGGAGGTCTTTACCTTTTCCAATAGGTAGGCTGTAGGTATCATGATTGTAAAACACCACCGGATTTTTCTCGAACGAGGTTGTGTTCATCCCTGTCGAAAGGATGCGGTATCCGTATCTATTTACTCGTTCGTCGCTGATGATAAATCGCATGTTGGCTCGTTTGTTGGCACAAAGATTAGGGGCGGATTTGGAATAAAAAATTAACCATACAAGGTTGATATACAAGTATGTAAGCCTTGTGTGTTTATTTTTTAAAGTCATTTTTTGTGCTAAGTTTTGCAGCCAAATGAGCACGAACAAAGACAAGAAAATCCTAGCCCAAGAACTATTCATCAGTGGCGCGCATACACGTAAAAGTATCAGCGAAGTGGTGGGCGTCACCGAGAAAACTTTGCGTAGTTGGATCGAAGGGGGAGACTGGGAAAATCTCAAGAGCTTACATGGCGTCACGCGTTCACAACTGCTGCAAGACAGCTACGCACAACTTAAAGCCGTCAATGAAAAGATAGCCAGCATGGGTGGCGTGCCTACTAAAGAGCTCTACGATGCCAAATCCATCATCGGTAAGGAAATTGAACGGTTGAGTGAGCATTCCATCGCGGTTTATATTGAATGTTTCAGCGAGTTTACTGGCTGGCTTTTGCGCAATCATCCCAAAGAAAGCAGGTTGTTTGGAAACCTAATGTTGAAGTTCTTGGAAGCTCGGCAGCGAGGGGCTATCTAAACACCTTTTAAACAGTTTTTAAACGCGCGTATAAACACACCAAATAAGCTTGGCGACCTCTAGCACCCCTGAAAAATGATTCACCGAATAAAAGACCAAAAAGCCCTCGACCGTTACCGCCAATTGATCAAAAGTATTTCGGAAGATAATGCCGTCAATCCTTTCGAAACGCAAGCAGAGCAAAACTTGCGCATCGAGCGGGCTAAGCGTGACTATGCTTTTTTCGTGGACACTTATTTTAAACGTTATGCCAGCTCGCCTTCGGCTAGTTTTCATATCGGGACGGCTAAGAAGATCAAAGCCAACAAGCATGTCAAGCTCCTATTGGCTTGGGGACGAGGCCTAGCCAAATCAACCCACTTAAATATCCTTGTGCCACTTTGGCTCTGGATTAATGACGACTTAAAGGTGATGCTGCTCGTTGGTCAGAACCAAGAAAAGGCTTGCATCTTATTATCTGACTTGCAAGCCGAGTTTGAAGCCAATCAACTCCTAGTCCATGATTTTGGCAATCAACAAAGCATAGGTAGCTGGGAAGAGGGCCGCTTCATCACCAAAAACGATTGTGCATTTTTTGCTATCGGCATGGGTCAAAGTCCGCGTGGATTGCGTCATCGGCAGTTTAGACCCGATTATATTGTAGCGGATGACCTAGACACCAAAGAAGTTTGCCGAAACCCCAAGCGTCTACGCGAGTATGCGAACTGGATTTGCGAAGATTTGCTCGGCACGCTCGACGAGCGTGGTAGCCGCTTTGTGCAAGTGAACAATATTTTCGCCCCTCAAACTATTTTAACCTACATCCGCGATCATAAAAAGGGGTTTCAGTTTATCCCACAAAATGCCACCGATACTCAGCTAAACCCCACCTGGCCAGAAAAATATAACAAATCATTTTATCAGAGTCAATTAGATGCTATGGGGCCGCTTTCTTTTCAAGCGGAGTATAATAATGCACCTTATATGGAAGGAACTACTTTCAAACAGGAGATGATCCAATGGTGTAAAATTCCTCGTCTGGATCATTTCGAACACCTCATCGGTTATTGGGATGTGGCCTATTCAGAGGCCAAGACAGCCGATTTCAATGCCATTAAAGTTTGGGGACTAAAAGAGGGCAAATTTTACCTCATCAAAGCCATGGTGCAGCAATGTAAAATGGAAGTGGCTATTGGGTGGATGTTTAATTACGAAACATCATTGAACCCTCTCCTTAGGAGAGGGCAGGGTGAGGCTGTACGCATCAATTGGTATTTCGAAAGTCAGTTTTGGAATGACGCGCTTAGAATGGTGTACAAAGAGGTTACGAGTAAACACCAACACTCGATCAGCCTCATCCAAGCTGGACGACCCAAAGGCAATAAGTTCGATCGCATCTTAGCAATGTTGCCCTTCTATCAGCAAGGACGTATTTATTACAACGAATCAGAACGTGCTAGCAACGATATGCAAATAGGCATTGCTCAACTCTTGGCCATTGAACCAGGCTATAAATCGCATGACGATAGCCCTGATGCAGACGCAGCTGCACTCGATTTATTAAACAAATACCAACGTGGGGCTGCCTTTAAGCCCAGGATGGGAGCTTATAAAAATTTTTCAAGCCGGAGAATCTAATGTTTATTACCAAAGACGATTACTTACCCCAAATCAAGCAAAACAACCTCGAATCAATGATTCAAGCTAACCCAGCCATCCTAACTAGTGCTGAAGCGATGGCCTTGGATACATTGAAGAGCTATTTATTTGATCGATATGATACGGCAAAAATATTTGCTGCTACAGGCACTGAACGCAATATGCACTTGGTGCAATGCGGAGTCAATTTGGTGCTGCATCTGATTTATCAGCGCTTGCCCAATCACCGCATTGCTCCACATGTGGAAGCTGCCTACAATGAAACGATCAACTTTCTAGAGCGCGTGGCTGATGGGAAAAATGGACTGGATTTACCACGCCGAACCAATCCAAAAACAGGAGAAAGCCAGCAAACATTCCGCTGGGGAAGTGAGAAGAAACGAAGTCTAATCTGAACTATGATTCGTGTGATTAATATGATTGAGGTGATGCTATTTCACACGAACAATCATGGCCATCACCTAAATCAAAAGAATCACAATTCAGACAATTAACAATCCAAACTAAAACCAGTATGCGATTAACCAATTATATCACTGGGCTATTCAAAGGCAATAAAACACCCGAACCCTTGTATCAACTAGCTAAAACAGATAAGCAAAACCGCCTGTCCTACCAGCTCAAACGCACCAGCACGCCCATGGCCAAAGCCGAAATGAGCCAGTGGAAACGTGCCGTAGCTAGTGCCACCGATCCTGATCGACCTGATCGAAACGATCTGTACGCACTGTATCAGCTTGCTATGAGCGATGCACATTTATCCAGCCAGATTAATAGCCGGAAGATTAAAACTTTGGGAGCACCATTTTCAGTCATTAAAGGGAATACGTCTAGTAAAGAGTTGACCGAGCTTCTCAAACGACCTTGGTTTGGCGATTTTATGAGCTTGGCTCTCGATAGCATCTTTTATGGTCATTCACTGATCGAATTTGGGGAACTGGTAGATGGACATTTTGGGTCTGTGCATTTGATTGATCGCAATCTGGTCATCCAAGAAAAAGGCTTAGTATTAATCAAAGTGGGTGACGAAAAAGGCTTTCCATATCGGGATGAGCCATTTAATGAATACCTGATTGAAATAGGATCGGCCGACCAATTGGGTTTATTAAAAGATGCTGTACCAGAAGTGATTTGGAAGCGTAATGCGCGATCCGACTGGTCAGTTCGGTCTGAGAAATTTGGAATGCCAGTAGTCGTCATCCGAACTTCCAGCACCGATGCTAAGGAATTAGACGCCAAAGAGATGATGGCTTCCAGCATCGGTAGCAATGGTTACGCCATTTTACACATTGACGATCAGGTGGAGTTCCACGAAAGCCAGCATTCTGATGCCTATCAAGTCTATTTGGAGCAGGCCAGGTTTTGTGATGAGCAGCTCTCTAAACTGATTCTTGGTCAAACAGGTGTATCCGATAAAAAGAGCTTCGTTGGCGCGGCCCAGGTGCATGAGCGATTGATGAATGAATATGTTGAACGCGACATGCGTTGGCTGGAAAATGTGATCAACTATCAGCTGTTTCCCTTTTTGATATCCAAGGGCTACGCGCTGAAGGATGCTCGTTTTGCTTTTGATGAGCCGGACGCCCAGGCCCAACAGCCCGGAGATGCTGGCGTAAAAAAGCAGAGTTTACCTGGCAAGCTGAACTGGATGAGTGGCATCGAAAACTTAACCACTCAGAATGCAGCCACTGATAAACGATTAACTGAGCTTGCTACAGCCATTCATTCAGGGAGCTTAACTGATAAAACCACCTCGCCTGAGCTTGCTCTGAATAATGGAGATTCACTTTGGAGCCGCATCAAAACCAATTTTAAAAAGATGGGTCATATTGATAAAAGCCCCGAAGAGGAAAGCTGGCTGCGGATTCAGCAAAACAACGTCTATGCCTTTGGCCTGGCCAAAAGCTTTGCGCAGATGCAAGAAATGCGAGCCATGGTGCACGATCAAAACGGTGTACAGCGTCCGTTTTCGGAATTTTACAAACATGTCAAAGCCATTGACGAACGCTATAATCAGCATTATGCACAAGCAGAATACCAAGCTGTAGTACGTGGAACTATTATGGGCCAAAAGTGGCTGGAGATACAGGAGCAAAAAGATGTTTTTCCTTGGCTGCAATACCAAACCAAAGGTGATGGGCGGGTGCGGGCTGAGCATGATCGCTTGAATGGAATAGTACTTCCGGCTGATGATGCTTTTTGGTTAGCTTATTATCCGCCTAATGGCTGGCGCTGCCGTTGTTCGGTAAAACCCTTGACAGATGCGCAGTTGAAAAGTCGGGAGCTTAACCCCACAGACTCTAATACGGCTCAGGGGACTGCTGAAAAAGAAGTGAAAGATGATTACTGGAGGCATAATACCGGCATGACTGAACTATTTGATCGCAAGGGTACACCTTATTTCAAGGCCGTGCCCGATCAGGGTTGGTCGCCTTTAAAAGCAGTAGAAAACTATGGTATGCCTTCTGTAGAGCAGATTTATGAACGAAGCACCAATAAGTTTCCTCAGGCCTTGGGCTTTGATAGTGAAGCGGATTTTAAAGCCTTTTGGACTGAAAAAGCAGATCAAAAGGGGGATATCAAACTGCAGGATAGCACGGGATTAACGATTACTTTTTCCCAAAGGTTACATGATCAGATTATCAGTAAAGGATATTGGAATGTAGCCAAATCAGCCATTGTACTACTGAAAAATGCCGATGAGGTCTGGGGCACTTTGGGCTCAGAGCCAAACTCATTTAGAAAATATATTGGTTATTACCAGCATCAGCCACTGGTGCTCCTGGCTGACCAGCATGGCATAGTATGTGATTTTTACGAGTGGAATCAATCGCTATCCGAACTAGAAAAACTTAGACTTGGCTTATTAATCAAGCGGAAATGACTAAACTAAGCATCAATACTCAAGTTTTAAATGATCTTGAAAAGCGCTTGAAAAAGGTTTTAAACGACATGCCAACCGTGATTGGTCAAGCTGCCGTAACACATTTTCAGGAAAACATTACCAAACGCCAAGGCGTACCTACGGGTGGTTCCTTCCAACGTTTCAAGGGGCGAATCTTTGAAAATAATCGCAATCGCGGCAAGGGTCTTTTGAATGATACTGGCAATATGGTCGACAGTATCAAAATCATCAGTCGGAGCGCGAATAGTGTTCATGTGGGTATTCGTGCTTCGGAAATTCCTTATGCCGAAGTTCATCAACAAGGCGGTAAAATTCCTGTTACCGATAAGATGCGCAAGTTTTTCTGGGCGAAACATTATGAGCATGCTTCTTCAGCTGGGCGTTCAAGAGGAAAGCGATCTATCTCAAGCAGTGGGGAAGCTAACTTTTGGAAAGCGATGGCTTTAAAAAAGGCAAATTCAAGCATCACTATTCCCAAGCGCCAGTTTATGGATGTGACCCCTGATTTAGAGAAAACTATTTTACGAACCATCAAAACAGAGATGAACCAAATTATCTAGAAGTTATGCTATCACTTGCTTATCAAGCCATTAAAAAACGCTTAAATGACTTCATCCCAGAAGTAGCTGGACGCATTCATTGGTATAACAGCCTGTTAACTGACGACGATGCTGAGCCTGTATTTCAAACACCATCGCTCTTTGTTGAATTTGGTGAAACACAGCTTTATGAGCCAAAAGGTTATTCTAATAAACAATTACAGGGTGGCAGGTTGACTTTTAGTATCCATTGTGTGGAGCAGTTCAACTATGACGACGACGCAGTCTTGAATGCTTTATCGATCACCGATAAAGTGTACAAAGCTTTGCACAAACGAGACTTTAGGCTGTCCGAATTACCCGCGTTTGAATCGTTGAAAGGCACCCATAAAGACTGGGTGCTGCTTTCTACGATTGTGAGAACTGCTGTTGCAGCTGATCACAAGCATGTGAATTTGGTGGATAGTGTGGTGAAGTTTGGGTGTGAGGGGATAGATGTCTCAACTTTATTACAATGTACAACTCTTTGACATACCCCAGCAGAGAAGAAGCCAAGACGTAAAAGCGAGGACTAACGACACAATGAGAAGTGAATCCCACGTGAAGTTCCTCTTTGTACACATACTCTCCAGTCCACGAAGACCAAAAATAAAATTTTGATAAGGGTGCAATCCTAAAAATATAGAACAGATGGATGACACTAAGAATATAGTGAACAGCCAATTATATATGAATTCCATAGCAATGACATTTTTGTTTCTGCGAGTATATATGAAATATTTTTAATTTCATAGGAGAAGTGCATATTTGGAATGTTTAAAGTAAATCCAATGATCCATTTTAAACATCAAACTATCATATATACTTGCGCAGCAATACCTTTCTTTATTATTTGGATAATAGGAGGACCTGAGGCTTTACTTCTAGCATTAAATAGAGCGGGAAGCTTCGCAGTGTTACTTGGTCGAGGGTTCATTGTCTGTTTCTATACAGTTATAACTGCTTTTTGCGTCTATGAAGCTATTCGACTTTACCTTAAATTAAAACGAGGAAACTGTATCAAAGAAGAATCACGCATTCTAATTACATGGACTACTTTCATATTGATTATGATCTATAGATATTATTCAGTCCTATTCTGAAACTGCTTCATAGTTTAACGAAAATCACTGTTGATATTTAAAATTACTCCCCTAAAACAATGTATACTGCTTCGGGTTCACGGGCTGTTGTTGTTCCCCCAACTCACGCAACTCCTTCTTATAATTGGTATTCAAATAACGCTGAAAAGTGCACAGGCTAATGTAAAAGCAAGGATAAATCACATTTCGATACGTACGCACCATCGGTACATCGGGCTTATGCATTTGCTCGTATAGTTCACACACCGCTTTCACCTTCAAAAGATAATTTTTTCTCGTATACGCCATTTGCTCGTTTATTAGAGTCCTTTTGCCCATGTTTCTACAATCCCAACCTTTGTTTTTTTATAGCCCAATTCACGTAAATGTCTCCAATAAGCTTGTACCTCTTCATTGGTCTTACACTCTTGCTCACGTGTTTTACTATATCCGTTAGGGAAATGCCATTTGGCAGTTAAAATATTCTCTTTGGAGGCCACCGCCCATCGGCGTAATTCATTAATTCGATTAACTAGTCCACTGATGTTTTTTGGTGAAGCCCACCATTCATTACACTCAAAGTAGGCCACTACCATTTTCTCAAAATCACATGTCTTTTGCAATGACAGCTGCTTCAGTAAAGCACCATCCTTCTTGCTCACCAAGTAGCTATTACCATATTTTTGCTTGTATGCATCACAAAATAGCGCCACACGCTGCCCTGCATTTTGTGCATCCTCAGCAGTCAAACTCAAACCAATTGCGGCGAATGCTTCCATATCTATTTTGGCAAAATCAAATTGTAAAACCTGTTTGATTTTCAACTCCTGAATAGCATTTAAAGGCTTCTTAAACGAGTTGGTAAAACTTCTTAAAACACCGTTTTCGTAAATCAGCGTTAAAGAACCCTGTAGTTTTTTAGATGAGAGTATGAGTTGTTTCATAGATTTAGTGTTGTTGTCTGAACTGTGATTCTTTTGATTAGATGATCTATATGAAAGGGTCCAATACGTATCACATCAATCACTATGATCAAAAGAATCACAGTTCAGACAATTACGCTGCCTTAACAGCCAAAATTTCCTTGATTTCTGCACTATAGTTGATGCATCCCATGAGTTGGTTCAAGGTTGAACTTTTACTAGCGGCTACTTCCTTGTCAGCAAATTTTACTTCCACCAGCTCACCAAAACCATCGTCAATTAACTGCTCTAACCATTTTAGAGTCACTTTTTCTTTAGCAAAGTCTGCTTTCAACTGTGACCTTCGCTCGATTTTGATGCCGTTTGATAGTGTTAACAGGTTGCCCTTGAATTGGTCTTCATTTTCATGTGCATAAGCCACAAGTAGCGCTTTATAGCGATCCACATTTGCTTTAGCTTCCTTCATTTTGTCGTTAAACTGCTGGTACAGGGCCGTCAGTTCGTCGATGGTGAGCGTCTGAGTTGGGCTCAGTTGCGCTGATTTTCTTGTTTTGATCATTATTTGGTTAATTGGTTTGAACCCAGCCGTAGCTACGAACTACGGCGGTGGCACGTGCGCTGGGTTTATAGTTTGGGGTCAATTTGGGCCATCAGCTTTCGAGCTACATTAGTCTCGTAAACCCAGCCTTCTTCCACCCAATAGTTTTTAAAATGCCAGCTAAATGCCCTGCATTCCTTATGCGTCAGGGTGAGGTTGCTGCTCTGGCGAAAGGGAGTCTTGAGTTTTCGGTCCATTTTTAAAAAGATGTCACAAAGCAGCTCTTGGGCGATGGTTTCTAGGTCATTATCTGGGGTTTCACTAATGATATTATGCTGGAAGTAATAGAATAATGCCTCTAGTTGTTGGTCGTTTAGTTTGAGTGTCATAAATCGTTAGTTTATCATTTAATTCAGGGAAACGCCTATCTATTCATCCATCCATGATGCCTTTTGGCGCCATCCTCCCAAATAACATAAGGCGCATTGCCACCATATCTACTTCGTGGGAGTACCACATACCGGTCTACATAAATTTTTACATCACACATGTATTCAATATCCTTGCCTGCACTACTTTTTGGTCTTCGGTTATCGCTCCAGCTCACAAACACTAAGACCGTCTTTTTACATAATTGATCAAGCACTTTATACTCCTCCGCTGTCAAGCGCATGTAGTCGATACTGTCAATGATAATGGCCGCATGCTTTGTCCGTTTTTTAAGCACAGTCAATAGGGTTTTAAAATCCATATCAACGCCTAGTAATACCTTATTGCCTACTTCCTTCATAGCGTTTCTTGCGAAACACTGCTGCAAACTGCTGCTAGCACCTTGCTCCCGACTTACATACAACACTTTGCCAAACCCACTTAGATACTTGGCCAATTGCACTGAGAACTCCGTTTTCCCCTCACCACTTTTTCCATAAATCAACCACCTGCTGTTACGCTCAGGCGATCCGAAACTATCTTTCCATACCCCTCCAAAATCTAGCTCGCAATATTGCTTTTTCAAAAAACTGCTCGTTTTTAATATCTGTACCTTCATAATTATTTAGAAAACACACTCAAGATGAGTTTAAAACTCGGCCAACCTGTTCAAGTGTAGACCCTTTAGCTCTGTGTTGTGGTTGTTGAATTTCTATTTGCTTTAATCCCCATAATCTTACGTTTCACGCCACGCATGTCCCCAAATCCTTGGGCTTTCGATAAACTATTCACTGTACTAGCGGTAGCATCTGCTTCAATACCATTTGCAATGGCAATTGCCGCAGCCATCTCTTTAAGCACCTGATATCGATCATTTGCCAATACAGGTAATACCTTCTTAAACTCCTTGCCATATCTCGAAAAAAACTCTACGTACCCCATTCTTTTATTTCGAATGCCTCGTTCCAAACGATGCTTTAATCCATCAGCACCTACCATATAAAATCCACATACTGTATCTAAAGCATTGTACATACGCTTCAACACCAACAGTGTACCATTATCCAAGTCGCCCGCCTCATCCAGAATGAGCAGCGGTCTATCCATACTTTCTAGCGCGTAGATGGCATCATTTAGTACTTCATCTATCTTACCATGATCACCAACACCTACCGCTCTACCTAAAGCCCTAATGAAACTACTTTTCGTCCCATTAACCGATCCATCGATATAAAACACAGCCTTATTTTGCCTCTGATAGGCTTTACACGCCCATGTTTTACCAATGCCCGCTTCATCAACCAATATGGCTGTCAGGCTCTCACGCTGGCAAGCACCCAATTGATTATTGATATAGGTATATACTTCTGTTTCGGCTGTTACCCATTGTGCATCAGCATGTTTACTAAATCCTACTACTCGGGCAAAGCGCACCCACTTGTTCATTCCTATCAAGCCAGGGCGATTAAGCCAATTCTTCCTAAATAAATTGCTCATATCTTCTGCCTTAAACCCAAGCGTACGTGCATATTCGCTCTGGTTAAATCCACTGTTTACAAACTGATCATACACTAAGTCTGTAATTTTCATCTTATCTAATTCGCCAAATTCTATTTTCATAACATTTGATTTTTAATAGTATTCAATTTGCCTCCCTCCTTCGGAGAGGGCCGGAGTGAGGCTCTTAATAAAATTCTTCTAGTGCTCGCTCTGCTACAGTTTTCTTTTTAATAGATTTTGAGAACTCAACCTTTTCCAAAAGCTCAGTTTCACCCTGTGAGTTATGTACACCTTTAACCATATTTCGACCCACACAAAGCATCTGGTAATCTAATTGCTCGTCTACTTCATCATTCCCCATAACTCGCTGCAATACATCTAGCCCTTTAGCGGTTTCCATTTCCCAACTATTAATTGACTCAAGCATGACATGCTTGCGTTGCGTTAGCTCTTTTAACGCCAAGCCACTTTCTCTAGTAGCCTCGGCAAAACTCTTGTGTGCTTTCACCGTCCGATTACATGTTAGTAGGTAAGCACCTTCAGGCGTATATAAATCCGCTGCGGTCGCATCCCACCGTACCTCAACCAATAGATTACCCGTGTAACCCAATTTTCGATTGATATTGTCCAGCTCCGTATCCCAATTCGCAATAGTAAACTTGTGCTCAACCCCTTTATGCTCCACATTCACAAAGCCACGCATACGTGCCAAGTCAACCGTGGTTACATGGCCATTTACATAGCGCAATACTGTTGGCTCCAGAGGTTTTAGCTCAGGATGCCTACGTTCAAACCGCTCCAATCTGCTCAAACCATCTATACCGATCTGACTATTCCATTGCTCCACCATTTGCATCGCTTGCGTATAAGCCTCATGTTTGGTCGGCAAATCCTTCACCTTCATGTCATCCGTATTGCTCTTGAAATCAATGCTGTGTGCATTAAATTGACCAGACCAATTATCAAACTGACGCGCCAAGTCATTCATTAGCCGTACGAATAGCTCAGCAGAATTTTCTTGTGAATTCCCCGGCTTTATCGTTCTCACTTTAGTAAATAACATTCCAAATACATTTTTAACCTCTGCTTCCTGAAAAGCCCCACCATTATCTGTCAGTACCTCCATTGCACCATAGCCACTACTTGTTTTTAAGGCCATCTGTAAAGCTTTAAGTACATGTGTCTTGGTTTCAGCGCCCCGATGATGATCTGCCACACTATGACCTAACAATAAGCCACTCGCTACATCAAATACCCGAGTCATGTATAGAGTAGCGGGTTTGCCATCTTTGTTATAGGCAAGCTTCAAGCCCGAACCATCCATCACCCACATACTGCCAGCATACTCCAAAGGCTTAGCAGGTACATACGTTTGAAACTTTTTATTAAAATAATCGTACCCATGTCTAGCCCTGCCCATCTTCATCTTGCCACTATATCTGTTTGTATGAGCCGAAAAAGTCCGATATGAAATGGGGCTAACTCCCAATCGAGCCACAGCAGGTAAATAATATTTGTCGTATAAACTCTGCTTAAACTCCTTCCCAGCATTAAACCGATTCATAAAAGCATTATAAATCAAGGTCTGATGCACATCAAAAGCCATCACTTCGCCCGTAAGCTCATCTACCAGTTCTACCGATCCAACCACCGATGCATTCCTATTACCATGCCCACCATGAATAAAAAACTCGTATTGCTCTTCTAACGTAGTACATGCTTCAAAATCGGCCATCTTATTGCGCAAGCCATTTGCATTCTTTATTCGCATGCCTTCTAACTGTTTTTCTGCCAATAGCCCTGCCATAGCTCGAAACAAATCCCCTTTATTGTCTAGTCCAAATTGTACCCATCGTTTATCTCTCAATATGTCCGATAATAATTTTGCATAAGCCCAACTTTGCGCCAATATTTGAGCACGTTCTGCATTTACTCGTCCACCTGTCTTAAACATGTAGAAAGTAAACACTTCGGGGTTTAAGTACTCAGCCGCCGCATACTCCAGTTTCAACCGCGCGCAAGCCATCACATCTGCATTACTACACAATTCTCTCCCCATGCGCAACAATTCTGCTTCATTAGCCAACTTTTCCTGATAAAAATTGGGTGCTTTATTCGGTACACGTTCATAATCATAATAAAACGCCCCATCCATTCGGGCCCAGCGCCAACTCTTAGCACAATCAGGCAAAATATCTAGCCTACGAGCGCTCAACGGAAGATTGTTTTTATACAACACTCGAGCAACACGTAAATAATCTGTATTTACTGCGCACGACCGTACCAAATAACCCTCATTAAGCCAGATTGTGCGCTTATCTCCGTATTGTTTGATGACGATGTCTCGTGTCATGTTATTTTAATCCTGATTTAAATAATATCATTGTTGAATAACTCAGTAGCAATTTTTTCTGCTTGCGCTTTACGCTTCATTGCCAACAAACGCAATGCCTCGACAATACCATTATCCGTCTTTCCCTTTCGCATCGCATCTGTAACCACACTGCGACTAACACCCAACAGCTCAGCTACATTTTTCATGTCATTTCGTTTTAAGTATTTTTTTATTTCCACTTTATCCATGTTTTTACCATTTTTTAATAGTTTTACACCAGTTGCTACACTACAAATATAAACGAGATATATTGTATAGTCTAAATAATTATGCAAGAAAATTCGCCTATTAAAAAAAGAATTTTACAAGTACTTGATCTAAAAGAGATTACCAGATATGAATTTTATAAGCAATCGGGTATAACTAGGGGGATACTAGACCAGAATAATGGTATAAGTGAAGAAAACATCGCAAAATTTATAGAATGCATGCCCGACATCAATACGCACTGGCTGCTTACTGGGCACGGCAATATGGAATATGGCCGACCAACCAACATCAATGGCTCCAAAAACATTATTCAAACTGGCACCACTGAGAATAGTGCCCAAATCATCGATGGCCGAAAAAATACAACGAGTAATAAGTCTGCCGCCGAAACCAATGAATTACAAACGCTAAAACAACAATTTACCTTTTTGGAAAAAGAAAATCACCTGTTAACTAAAGAAAATGACCTGCTGAAACGCGAAATAGACCTACTAAAAAGAGAACAACAGTCGAAGTAACCCAATCCATTATACCCCCATACGTCTAACATATATGTATATAGCAGCTCCTAGTGATAAAGCTGTAGTAGTCGATATTCTTACTCAAGCATTCGATGATAACAAAAGTTTCAACACTGTTTTAAAACAAGACCATAAAAGAGAATTCAGGCTCAGAAAGGTATTTGAATACCAATTTGATATTTGTTCCAAGTATGGCCGAGTGTATCTATCTGATGATAAGAAATCCTGCGCCGTTATTCTATTTCCTGACATCCAAAAAAGTACACTTGCAGAGATTATTTCAAGTATAAAACTTCTCTTCATCCTTGGAATAAAAAGTGTCAAAAAAGGCTTTAACAGAGAAGCAAAGATCAAAAAGGCACATCCTTCAGCTAACATATACTATTTACTATTTATTGGTGTCTATCCTGAATATCAGGGTAAAGGGATGGGTAGTGCTTTATTAAAAAACCTAATAGAGGATAGCAAACAGATGAATAGGCCTATTTGCCTTGAGACCTATTTGGATAAAAATATCGCTTTATATAAAAAATTTGATTTCTCGATTTATGATGAATTGGATTTTGGATTTCCAGTTTTTTGTATGAAACGTTGAGCTCTACCAGTTAAAAAATCTACAATGTTATTTCTTAATACTAAAATGCCGCTTTCGGTGGCAATCGTTGTTGTCGTTGAAATAGCCATATTATACAACCAGTCAGTAGTTTACCGGTCACGCCCTAATGAAACGAAGAGGTTGTACCACTTCTTAATCCTATTGGTATTAGCTCTATTTAATATAGCAGAAGGTTTTTTTCCTGACCCTAACATTATCCGAATTCCCATAATACTCCAGAACTTTCTTGGATATGCATTTGGATACATATTTGCCGCATGTTGTCCTATATATTTTTACAAAACGATGGATTTGCCGGAGTTACGATTCCATGGGAGATATGGGTTCTTTTTCATAATACTTCCAGTAATATTTTTTTACTGGGTTCTATATCCCATCAACAACGACTTAGCTTTCACAAGAAAGTACGTATATATCTTGCCTCAGATATATGCTACCTTATTATTTGGGATTGCCATGTTCAAAATCATTAGGCAATATAAATCAGATAATGACAAGCTGAAATTGCATGAACGATTATGTATCTATTGCTCCATCATTCCGGTTATGCTTACTCCAATTCTAGGAGGGTGGCTAGGTGCGCCTAAATCAGTTGTGACGCCTGTATTTAATATAGGCTTCTTGATTGCTAACACGATATTGATGCGTAATCTGATGAGACAATCGAGAGAAAAATATAATAATCTCAAATTATTGGTACTAGCAAAAGAAGAGTCTGAGTCTCAAAAGGAAAATAAAGCGGGCCCTATAGAAATAAGTGCATTTGATGAAGAAGAAATTGATGAAAGAAAGTATCAGTTCATCAAATTAAAGTTAGAAGAGGTAAATCAGGGGCCATGTGATTCTAGTCACCAATTTATCAAACAAAACATAGGTTATCTCCTTAGCATCAAGCACAATTGTATATACTCATTCTGTTTCGCAAGTGAGAAATTAACTATTCTTAACTCTGAAAATATTGTTGATTTTAAATCTAAGAAAGAACCTTATATCACCTCAAATAACGCTAGAGTTCAGTACGCCTATAGAATTGTTATTGTCCTCAGTGATCCTGGCACCAAGCCTTTAGTAATAAATCCCTTTACTGAAGAGGAATACGAAAATTGGTACGCCTTTGTCACTCAGATTTATAAACAAAAAGAAGATAGCAGAGCATTTGTGCACGGAAATGACAATATCGTTCAGGTTATAAAGGGACCCAACGGGGTCAACAAAGTAGAATGCTTGTAGTTATTTACAATAAACAAAATATGAAATTGAAGGAAAGTTCCCATCAAGTAACAACCCTCATATCAGCTTTTTATACTAAAAAATAGTGTCAGTCTTAAAAAAATGTGCTCAATAGACCTCGAAAATCACATAAAAAATGCCTTTAATTAGCTTTTTTGTATTGGTACAGACACAAAATGTCACTTATTTATTACCTAAACTGTCTATTTTTGAGCACTTGTATAACATTAGACAAAACAAAAAATGAATTAAATGTTATACAAAAGGAGTATAACATTTACCATAACATGGTTGTATAACACAAAACATGAAAAAAGTGTTATAGTCTAACAAAAAGACAAGGCTTGGTTGTAGTTGCTTTGTTTAGCAAGACGGGCAAATATTGATACTAATTTCATGCCATTAAGTGCCTTATTATGTGTTTGGGGGGGGACTTTTATGATATCATTGGCCCAATATATATCTATCAATGATATCAGAATGGTATACACATGATAGCAAATAGTACCGTCACATTTTTATAAGTATTTAATAATTAGCCACTTTATGGCTTTCATATTTTGTTATGCCCTTAATATTAGTATATCTTTTTTCATCTTAAAATTTTAGATCATTTTCTTATGAAAAAGCTATTATTTGTCTTTCTCCTGCTGAATATTGCTTACGCCCAAAACAAAAAAGAAATTACACTGGAGGATATTTTCAAGAAATCGACTTTTGTTGCTAAAGAGAGGCAGGGCCTGCGATCACTTAAAGATGGAAAAACTTATGTGTCTATTGAAAAAGATTCAATAACGGGGCAGCAGTACGTAGCTCGAAATCGCTATGAGGATGGGAAAATGGTGGATGTTCTATTTCGAGAAGTAGATCTGAAATTTAAGGACTCTTTACTACCCATTAGTACTGATCTTAGTGAAGATGAAAGCAAAGTGCTTTTATCCAAAGATGAGGAGCCTATTTATCGCCATTCGTTTAGAGCGAATTACTTTGTTTATGACTTGAAGAGTAAGCGGGTAATGGAAGTATCTACTGGTGGGAAGCAAATGTATGGGACGCTATCACCCGATGGAACTAAAGTGGCTTTTGTTCGGGATAATAATCTTTTTATCACGGATTTGATCATGGGTAATGAGTATCAAATTACTCACGATGGCTTACTTAATCACATCATTAATGGAGGAGCAGATTGGGTTTATGAAGAAGAGTTTTCATTTGCAAGAGCCTTCTTTTGGAGTCCGGATAGCAAGAAAATAGCGTATTATCGATTTGACGAAAGTGAGGTTCCTGAGTTTGATTTAGCGGTATATGACAAGTTATATCCTACCACTTATCGGTATAAATATCCCAAGGCGGGAGAAAGTAATTCAATGGTGCGTATTCAGGTGTATGATCTAAGCAGCCAGGTGACTCAAATTATGGATATCGGTTCTAATACCGATCAGTATATTCCCCGTATCAAGTGGACTGCAGTGCCCAATAGCTTATGCATATTGCGAATGAATCGTCATCAAAATAAGTTGGATTATTTGTTGGCAGATATTGCTACAGGTCAAACTAAAGTCATCTTGACTCGGGAGAGCAAGCAATATTTGGATATTAATGATGATCTTACTTTTCTGCGCAATAAGAATCAGTTTGTTTTAACTAGCGATAGTGATGGCTATAATCATCTGTATTTATATGGTATGGATGGGAAATTGATTCAGCAGATCACTAAGGGAAGTTGGGAAATCACCCAGCTTTACGGGATCGATGAAAAAACAGGTAGGGTTTATTATCAATCCACAGAAAATTCTCCTTTGCGACGTGATGTGTATGAGATTCAGTTGGATGGGAGCCATAAAAAAAGACTAAGTACGACGGAAGGAACCACAAGTGCCACTTTTAGCACTGATTTTAGTTACTATATCTTGAATCAATCGGATCATTCAACGCCACCACATAGTGCATTGTATATGCGATCTGGGAAATTGATACGTATGCTAGAAGATAATTGGGCATTGCAAAAGCTCATAAGTGATTATTTGCTAAGTCCAACAGAACTTTTCGAAATGACTACTTCTACGGGAGTGACTTTAAATGGCTATATGATTAGACCTGCGGATTTCGATGCATCTAAAAAATATCCTGTTTTGATGTATGTCTATGGTGGTCCTGGGAGTCAGCAGGTGGTTGATAGTTGGAGTGGGGCGCGTAATCTATGGTTTAATTATTTGGCTCAAAAGGGGTATATAATCGCCTGTGTAGATAATCGGGGTACGGGCTTTAGAGGATCGGCGTTTAAGAAGGAAACTTATAAGGAACTGGGAAAATACGAAACAATTGATCAAATAGAGGTGGCTAAATGGTTAGCTCAAAAAAACTATGTTGATCCAGCGCGTATTGGAATTTGGGGTTGGAGTTTTGGTGGATATTTATCGTCTTTATGTATTACCAAGGGTGCCGATGTATTTTCGATGGCTATTGCCGTAGCACCAGTAACTAGCTGGCGTTATTATGATAGTATTTATACCGAGCGGTACTTGCAAACTCCACAAGAAAATCCAGTGGGCTATGATGAAAATTCGCCGATCCACTTTGCTGATAAACTGAAAGGAAAATTTTTATTAGTGCACGGTACAGCAGATGATAATGTGCATTTTCAGAATAGTGTGCTATTTTCGGAAGCACTTATTCAAGCAAACAAATCTTTTGAACAGGCTTATTATCCGAACAAAAACCATGGCATTTATGGCGGTAATACTAGGTTGCATTTGTATCAAAAAATGACCGATTTTATTTTGAGGAATCTTTAAACATTCCCCCAGCCGTGTGCTAGTACATCGGCGAGATGCATGGTTTGAATCGGAATATTGTTTTTGTCGATATAGCTCTGAAGTTGTAGTAGGCAAGAGGAGTCTGTAGAGATGATGTATTCCGCATCCATGGCTATGGCATGATCAATTTTCTGTTGAGCCATGGCACTAGAAATACTATCAAATTTGATTGAGAAAGTACCTCCGAATCCACAACAAGTATCACTATGTTTCATTTCTACTAGATCAAGACCGTGTACTTGCTCTAGTAATTTGCGTGGTTCGGCTTTAATTTTACATTCACGAAGTGCTGAGCAAGAATCGTGATACACTGCACGGCCTGCTAATTCAGCCCCGAAATAAGTTTTTTCCAATATATGTATCAGGAATGAGGATAACTCATACATATTTTTTTGTACTGCTCGGCATTTGTTGTGAACCAGCGTGTTGGTAAACAAATCGTTGTAATAGGTTTTGACCATTCCCGTGCAGGATGCCGATGGGGATACGATATATCGGTCCTCAGAAAAGTCTTTTAGGAATTTGCTCCCAACTGTTTTGGCTTCATCCCAAAAGCCGGCATTAAAAGCAGGTTGACCACAACAAGTTTGGCTAGGATTGTATATGACTTCACAGCCCGCTTTTTCTAAAACTTTGACTGTATTAAAAGCCGTCTGTGGATAAAGCTGATCAATGAAACAGGGGATGAATAGCTCGACAGTTGTCATATGTTAGATGTGGTATTGCTTTGTTTTATCATTCGATATTGATGTTGTGGAGTGCAGCCCGTGGTCGTTCGTTCAAAAGTGAAAATAAGAGTAAAAGCCCAATCAGAAAAAAAGCAGATAAAGTTAAAGCTGAATTACGCATGTTACCTGTTATCTCTTCAATATAACCGAAGCTAAACAAACCAATGACAATGGCTATTTTCTCAGACACATCATAAAAACTAAAGAAAGAGGCTGTATCGGGGGTGTTTTCTGGGATGAGTTTGGAGTAGGTAGATCGGGATAGGGACTGAATCCCCCCCATTACTAAGCCTACTAAGACGGCTAATATATAAAACTGCATAGCCGTGTTGATATAATAGGCGCAAATACAAATACCAATCCATAGTGCAACCACGGCTATTAATACCTTGATATTGCCAATCTTGCTAGCGAAATAGGACATAATCATTGCACCCACAATAGCAACGAGCTGGATAATCAAAATGATGGCGATTAAATTGGAAGTCCCTAGGTGTAATACTTTTTCGCCAAAGCCTGCAGCTACCAACATAATGGTTTGCACGCCCATTGAATAAAAAAAATAGGCTAGTAGATAGCGTTTGAGTAAAGTCATTTTTTTGATTTGGGTCCATACTTTACTTAGTTCTTGAAAGCCGCTATGTATTTTCTTTTTATTAACAGCCGAGTAGTTAGGGCTTCCTGCGGGGAGTGCCCGAAAAGGTATTTGAGCAAAAGCCATCCACCAAATGCCTACTAAAAGAAATGAGAGGCGGGCTGGAAAAGAAGCATCTGTGATGCCAAATAGTTCGGGTTTCAGAACAAAAATGAAGCAAATGATTTGCAAGATGACACTTCCTACATAGCCATAAGCAAAGCCCTTGGCACTAACTTGGTCTTGATGATCGATACTTGCAATTTCGGGCAGGTAGGAGTTATTGAATAAGATACCGCCAGCATAGCCCACAGCAGCTAAAGCAAAGCAAATAATGCCGAGCTCTAAAGTTTCCAGTTTGAAAAAAAATAGCCCAGCGCAAGCCAAACTACCTATATAGGTAAATGTCTTCATGAATATTTTTTTATTACCCCTATAATCGGCAATGGATGATAGGATGGGCAATAAAAACGCCATCACCAGATAGGCAGCAGATAAAGCATAGTTCGACAATGCGGTATTGGTGAATCGTCTCCCCAAAAAGTACACCTTATCGCCATGCTCTTGCGTCGTGGTAATGATGGTATAATAGACAGGAAAAATAGTAGAGGTGATGACCAGGTTATAAGCTGAATTAGCCCAATCGAACATGGCCCATGCTCGAATCATTTTTTTGTTATTCTTTTCAGTCATGATGAACAGGCAGGAGTGAGATTATTGGGTAAGTTTCATCTTTTCGGCAAAATGGGCACAGTAATCGCGTAAATCTTCTACAATAGCTTCTTCTCCGGTTGCGCGTAAAAAGCTATCGCCCATGGTTTGTAGTGTTTCATAAAAAAAGCGTTTCATCTCATCGACAGACATATCTTTTGTCCAGAGGTCAATACGTAGTGCATTTTTATAGTTGTGGTCCCATAAAGCAAGTATCATTGACTTGACGGGGAGTGCTTCCTGTTGTTGATTGTCTGTCGACTCCCAAAGGATACTTTCTGGGATATTTTTTTCATCTAGCGCTACAGTAAGCTTTATTTCTGCTTTCTTCATTTGTGCTTCATTATGTTATTTGGTGTTTCGTTTTTTATCCTTTTTATGTATGGTATCAAATCGAACACCTGTTTTGGAGCCAGGTTTAATTTTTTTCTGAAGCTTTTTCTTTACGGTGTCAGTTTGACGGATATTCTTGGTCTTTTTTTCATGAAAAGCACCTTTAAAGTCCGGATTCTCTTTTCGCTTTTGCCCATCGATTTCCCGCGCAATAGCTTGGCGTTCCTCATAGGGTGTATCTTCAATAAAAACTGTTGTTGGTATTTCTAAAAGAGGTATTGCTTGCCGGATTAATTTTTCAATTTTTTGGATGTAATAGATTTCTCCCGGGGTACAAAAGGTAATGGCATCCCCTGTTTGCTGTGCTCTACCTGTTCGGCCTATGCGATGGACATAGTCCTCGATGATAATAGGCACATCAAAATTGATTACATGACTGACATGACTGACATCAAGACCTCGTGCGGCCACATCAGTAGCAACGAGTATGCGAATATTGCCCTCTTTAAAGGCATTGATGGAGTTGATTCGTGTATTTTGCCCTTTGTTAGCATGAATCACCCGCACACCGTCTTCCCCATAGCGCCGTTCCAAAAAGCGGTAAATACTATCGGCCACAAGCTTGGTTCTGCAAAAGACGATCAAACGGGTGAATGCTTTGTCATCTTTTAGTAAGAACTGGAGCAGATTGAGTTTAGTTTTGAAATTAGGTACATGATACAGTACTTGTTGAATGGTTTGTGCAGGAGTTGCTTGTGCGGCTATTTCAATTTGTATGGGATTTTTTAAAAAATCGCCTGATATTTTGTGTACTAAATCACTCATGGTAGCCGAAAAAAGTAGATTTTGTCGTTTACGAGGAACTACTTCCAATATTCGGCGAATGGATCCGATAAATCCCATATCCATCATTTTATCAGCCTCATCTAGAATCATGAGCTGTAAATGCTTTGTGTTGATATGGCCTGCCAGATACAAGTCTAAAAATCGCCCGGGTGTCGATACCAAAATATCCAGGCCTTTTTTTAGTGTCTCAATTTGGGTCTTTGGACCAAGTCCACCATATAATACGACCGTTCTTAAATCGGTATACTTGGCAAGTGTGTGGATATTATCCTGAATTTGCAATGCTAGTTCACGGGTAGGTACAATAATTAAAGCACGTGCATCTGTTCCTTGAGCATACTTCAGCTTCATGAGTAGTGGAAGCACAAAAGCAGCCGTTTTTCCTGTTCCTGTTTGTGCAATGCCAATGATATCTTGGCCTGATAGGATTGGTAAAATAGCTTTTTGTTGAATTGGAGTAGGGTCGGTATAACCAGCATCAGCAATGGCTTGTAAAAGCTGTCGGCTTAACCTCAGGTTTTCGAAAGATTGCTGCATAAGGGAACAAATATACGGTTTCGTTTTTTGTTGCCCTGTGCCCCCTGAATTGTTTGTATTTTTAATTTATTTTTATCGAATTATAATTCATTGTTTTTTGTAAAAATGAGAAGCAATCTAACGAGGTTAATACTTCCCAATAGGACAGCGTTATGGACGGCACTTGCTGCATTAAAGCTAGATTGTCGCAATGGTAATAAGAATTTCTATAAATTATTGTCTGAAATTATAGAAGAATTCAAGTCGGTAGCTAAGCCATCATCTCCGGAATCAGGGAGTAAAATTCCATTTCGCTATGACGAAAAGGTTGGCACTGCAATTAGGTTATCCGCATGGCAACATACCAAGGGAGCTGAACATCTAGAAAGCGCATTAAATTATGTGAGACTTGCTGCTACGATAATTCAGATTTTGCCATTTGGGGGTGTGCCGCCTAAAATATTTGTTACAATCCCATCAAGTGATGTTAGAGCAGGGGTTAAAGGTGGACTCTCAGCAGGAATGTACCTCGCTAATATAGCGAGCCCGGTTGGCATAGGTCGGGCTGCACAGACTGGTACATTGTCTGCAGCAAGTGTCGTACAGGGGGCTCTAATTAGTATGGCTATCGACACGGTCCTTACTCTGGCTCATGTTGGCAAGATGGATCAAATTCCACATTTGTTGCCAGAATCTGGAGAGCATGACCCTGATCAATGTACTTGTTTTACAAGCATTCCTGGTTTAGATCAGCCATGTCTAGCCATAGCTAAAGTGATTTTCAAACAGAGAAGAGGTAATATAAAATGGTCTTTATTAAATATTCCAACTTCAGGATACGCTGATATGGTTCCACGTAAGATAGTCGATGGAGTAAGGTGGTTAGCGACTGATGATACAAAGATGAAATTATTTCTTGCTGATAAATCAAAAGTTGCTTTCCATTTATGGCAAGCGGCTCAAACTTTTGGTAAAAGCCAACAAATTCAGGAAGATAAAAGCTATAATGCAACTTATACATCTCGTTGGATAATACCGGGCATTGCTGTTACTAAACGTGGGTGTCCTAAAGCAATTTCAATTATTGCGGCACTTTTTGGTGAATTTCGTGAGCAATCCAATTATTTGCAAACTATGGCTGCTATTACCACTTATGATGGTCATTTGATTATTAGGAAGAATTTGTGGTAAAAAGATATGTTATGGCTCTTGGAAGCCTGTTAAATCATATTACTTTCTAAACTCGCACTGATCCAATTAACAAGATTGTTTTGGATGTGGTTATCCCTCACAGAGGCTCTGAAAGTGAGTAATCAGTACGGAGTATGAACAAGGTTCTATATTTGTATCTGTAAAAAGCTTTTCGGCATTAAACTAATACTACTTTGGAATTATATATTGAGCATCCTATACTGATGAAGCTAGCTGGGATCGCAGATCAGCACCAAATAGAAATCTATGTGATTGGGGGCTTTGTGAGAGATCTTTTCCTAAAGCGTCCTTCAAAGGATATTGATATTTTGGTAGTGGGTAATGGCATTGCTTTTGCCAAAATGGTGGCTCGGGAGTTAGAAACAAATGTTTCTGTCTTTAAGAACTTTGGTACAGCCATGTTGCGGTATGATGATCTGGAAATTGAATTTGTCGGTGCACGTAAAGAGTCATATCGTTTGAATTCGCGTAAACCAATTGTTGAAGATGGAACATTGGCTGACGATCAAAAGCGTCGAGATTTTACTATCAATGCCATGGCAATTAGCCTGAATCAGGCTGATTTTGGAACGCTATTGGATCCCTTTGGCGGAATTGTCGATTTGCAAGCAAAGCATATTCGTACCCCGCTCAATCCGAAAGAGACATTTTCAGATGATCCCCTGCGCATGCTTCGTGCCATTCGTTTTGCTACCCAGTTGAATTTTAGTATTGATGGGGAAGCTGTTGATGCAATTAAACAACATGCAGAACGAATTCAGATTGTATCTAAGGAGCGTATCTCTGACGAGCTGAATAAAATCATTTTGGCTACGCGTCCCTCTATTGGCTTTAATTATCTTTTTGATACCGGTTTGTTAAAGCATATTTTTCCTCAACTAGTTGACCTTTATGGTGTAGAGGTGATCGATGGTAAGGGACATAAAGATAATTTTTATCATACCCTGCAGGTGCTTGATAATATTGCTGGAACAACAAATGATTTATGGCTACGCTGGGCAGCTATTTTGCATGATATTGCCAAACCGACAACAAAGCGTTTTGATAAGGTTCATGGTTGGACCTTTCATGGGCATGAGGACCGCGGTGCTCGTATGGTCCCCAAAATATTTGCGCAGTTGAAATTGCCTTTGAATGAAAAGATGAAATACGTTCAAAAGTTGGTTCAATTGCATTTACGTCCCATTGTGTTGGCTCAGGATATCATTACTGATTCTGCTGTGCGGCGTTTGTTATTTGAGGCTGGAGACGCGATTGAAGATTTGATGCTACTCTGTCATGCCGATGTAACGACCAAAAATGAATACAAAATCAAAAAATACCGACAAAACTTTGAGCTAGTCAAACAAAAGCTAAAGGATGTGGAAGAGCGGGATCAAATACGCAACTGGCAGCCCCCAGTTACAGGAGAGGATATTATGAAAGCGTTTGGACTAAAAGCGGGGAAGGAAGTAGGTTTAATTAAAAATCATGTACGAGAAGCTATTCTTGAAGGAGAGATTAAAAATGAGCGTGAAGAAGCCATGGCTTTTATGATCAGAAGAGGGATTGAAATGGGCTTGAGCCCGATTGAGATATAGCATCATGTAAAAATGGTTTTTCTTAAATTTGGCCAAATTCCCAGCCATAAGAATTGGCTCGAAGTGTATAATTTAAGGTATAATGGCAGTTTACAGATTCAAAATTTCTTTTGAAGATTACGATGGAGTAGTGCGTGAGATTGATATCAAATCCAATCAAACATTTGAAGATTTACATCGGGCAATTCATCGTTCTACGGGATATGATGTTGAGAAATCTTCATCATTCTATGTAAGTAATGATCAATGGATCAAGAATGAAGAGATTGCTTTTTTGCCTGCCCAGCGAAAAATAGATAAAGGTGTTACGCTTATGAGTCAAGCTAAGTTGAGTCAGTTTATTGATGATCCGCATCAGAAATTCTATTATACCTATCATTTGGATAAACCTTTCGATTTTCATGTCGAGTTGATCAGAATCATGCTAAGTGATGACTCGGGAAAAGAATACCCCTGTGTGGTGCGAAGTATTGGAGATGCACCTAAAATAATGGGTAGCGCTGCTTTACCAACTGCTTCACCAAGTTCGAATAGCCGGTCGGGAGAATTCGACTTTTTAAACGAAATAGACTTCAATCCCAATGATGCCGAAGAAATAGAAAATATGAATGATATGGGTATCAATGCAGCAGCCGAGGAAGAAGAAGAAGATGATCGGGAAGATGAACAAGATGAATTTTCAGAAGATAGTGGCGATGGCTATTATAACAATTCAGATAAGGATGAATATTGATCGTCTTTGTGGATAAGTTAAAACTTGCTTTTTAGCAACCGGATAATACGCTGTGCTAGGGTTCCTTTTCGATGCTCGAAAAAGTATTTGATAGCCTGATAAGCTTGTTGGTTTTCCTGAATGTGGTCCGGAAAAGAGGTGACTTTTTTGGGGCTGATGGATACATCATAAATGGTGCTGGTCCCCGAGTGAATGCCCGTACCATCATGGCCAATATTACGAATGAGAGATTGAGCAGGGTTAAGTGTTAACCCTCCATTCAAAAAAATAGACGCGTACCAGCGAATAGCCCAAGAATTGTTTTTCCCTTTTTTGAAATCTTGTGTTTGTTTCCAAAAATTCATTTTGCTTTCAATGGAAAATTGATAGATTTTATGCTGATCAAATTGACTGATTAATTGGTCTATGTTTGGTTCGAAGTGTTTCCAAGCACGCGCCCATGTTGCCCATCCCCAGCTGGTAGCCATTCGATGAAAAAAAGTCTCGGGCAAATTTTGGGTATTGATCGGATACATATAAGCACCGATGTGCATCACTTTTTCTTCCGATTGGTACCGAGACAAGGCATCGTTGAAATACTGTAAAGTATAGGGCGAGGATATCAAATCATCTTCAAAAACAATCACTTTATCATATGTTGTTGTAAGCATCGCCACACCATCGATGATGGAATTGGCTAGGCCAAAATTTGAATCACGTTCAATGATTGTAACTGATTTAAATCCAGAAGTGTCTTTGATTAAGTCACGTATTTGATTTATCGGAGCTAGGTCAGCCTGATTTTTGGGCCCATCCGAAAAAATAAAAATCATGGAATGAGGAGCCAAAGTGTTTTGCTTCAAAAACTGAAGCGTTTTGTACGTATGGATAGGGCGGTTGTAAACAAATAAAGCTATGGGAGCTAGTGGCATCATGACTAGATTATTCTAAATAAAATCTGATCAATTGTTTTATTGATATCCTTGGAGATGGCTAAGAAATAAGCTGATGAGCTAAAAAGTAGTGTAGTGATAGTTGATCGGATGAAGAAGTCCAAGTATTGGTTAGTTAGTCGTGGAATATAAAGTCCTATTAATAGACATATAGTACTGATCAAAATAATAAGGAGATGAGCTTTGCCAAAAGGCTGAAACCCAAATTTGATCTTGATAAAAAAGAAATAGACTAAATTCAATAATGTGGTGGTGATTAGGTAGGAGATAGCTGCACCCATCATTCCATAGGTGGGGATGAGCAAGATATTGAGTGCTATAACCAATACGACGGCGGCTACCAGAAAAAAGGTGACTATTTTGTAGTAAGCCGAACTATTTATAATCTGAATGTTGAGTCCACCTGTGATATCCACCAAAAAAGCTAAGCCAAGTACGATAAATACGTCAAAGTATTGAACATAATTTGGCTTGTGTAATAGGCTGATGAGGTGTTCTTTGTTGATGATCATGCCAATCAATAGTAAACAACCGATTAGACATTGAACAACCGATGTTTTATGATAGATTTTGGCAATTTTAGTTTGATCCTTATTGTGCCAAGCTTCGGAAATAATTTGATAAGATGTCCGGTTCAATGCCTTGGCTGGCAAACTAATAACTGTTGCAACTCCAAAAAAGGTGGCATAAATACCTACAAAAGCCATCGATTGGGCAGTCATAGCGCTAAGCATAATTGTATCCAGTGTTTGGATTAATACGAACGAGCTTCCACTCAATACGGCAAAAAAACCATATCTGATGATTTCTTTTTTGTTTTGATGTAGTTCTTCTGAGATAGGGGATAATTTAAAATGTTTTTCCTTTGTCAGATTCCACCAGAGAATAAGTACGATTAAGCCATTAGCTAAAGTATATAGGAAAATGAAGCTGGTATAATTAGCCAATTTTAAGAAAATGAGGCATACAGTAATGGCTGTGCAGATACGTAAGACCACTTCTCTTAGAAAAGCTGAAAGGATATTTTTGAAAAGGGTACGTGCAAGTCCCTCCAATATGGTAAATACCAAGGTGAAAAATGAAAGAGGAATGAGATAGTAGTAATATTGGGTGAGTAAAGAGCCTCCTTTTTTTTCTTGGTAGAAATGGGTTATAGGTTCTTTAAATAGGATAAATAATCCTGTGACAATGAGAAAGCTAATTCCACCGAACCAGCTGATGAATGTAACAAAGCCTCCATGTATCTTGTCATCTGAGCGATAATAGGGAAAATAGCGAAGAATGATACTAGTTAGTCCAGGTGAGGCAATTTGTACATAAAGCGTTGAAATAGCTATTAGCAGGTTGAAGAAGCCAATCTCTTCGATTGTTAAAAAGCGTTGAAAAAGAATGATGAGGTTGAAAAAACCAAGGGCTACTCCGGCATAGAGAATTAAGCTGTTAAAAAAACCTTGTTTTTGTAATAGGTTCATGAGTTAGAGCATAGTGGTGCAAATTTACCTAAGTAAACAATTTCGAATGATTTGATCTAGTTTGGTTATTTGCTTATTAATTTGATAGTTCTCCAAAATATGTTGCCGGGCGTTAGTACCCATTTTTGACGCTAAATCCGTGGATGAAGCTAACCGGATCATTCGTTCAGCCATGGTTTCAATATCGTATTCATCTACTAGAAAACCAGTTTGGGTATCAATCACTGCTTGTTTAATACCTGCATGTCGGGTACTTACAATGGGAAGCCCGCGAGCAGAAGCTTCTAGAATGGCTACTGGAGTGCCTTCCATATCGCCATCTGCTGCGGTTACGGAATGCTGGACAAAGCAGCGCATCTTTTCCATCAGCAATGTAATTTCAGCGGAAGATAGAACCCCTGTAAATGTAATTTTGTCAGCAATACCTAATTGCTGAGTGAGTTGTTTGGTTTTATCAAATAATGGGCCATGGCCAACCATCCACAGATGTGTCTGGTGTATTTTTTTAGATACTAATTCGAATGCTTTTACCAGTGATGTAGGTGATTTTTTCTCCACAAAACGTCCGACTGCTAGAAAGTGAGGAGGATTAGATTGAATAGCTAATGCTTTAAAAAAATTGGTATCTACTCCATAAGGGTTCAAAAATAATTTTTCAGAGGGAGCGCCCAGTTCATAAAGTTGCTGAATCATGTCTTCCGATACTCCAATAATGGCACTGGCATAGGCAAATGCTTGCAGATAATTGTGAGCTTGAATAGTTGGGCGATGATGGGCATCTGCTCCGTGAAAATGGATGACTAGGGGTATACCAGCTAGTTTGCAAGCATTGGTAATCATGGCTCCTACCATCCCGTACTCCGCAAGAACAATATCTATATTTTGTTTCTTAAAATAGTTGACTAAGGCTTGGGTTCGAATAGATATTTCTTTTCGCTTAAATATTCTTTTTTGGATCAAATAGTTTAGTAGTCCTAGTTTAGATTCGATGAGTAATGTGTCATCGTTCTTATAGATGGGGAAGTTTCCACCATATAGAACAGTTTTATTACCCGAAAGATGAAGAATATGCTGCTGAATGAATGTTTCTGAAAAAGCAGATTTATTGGGTTTAACAATGCAAAGATTATACATGCTGAGAAGTAGGTTTATGTGCAAGTACAACATATAGAGAGGCATCCCGATTGCGTTGCTCGGATGAGTGTAGTTGATCAAATAGGCGGATTAACGTTTGCATAAAAAGAGCAAAAGGAGGGGTTAATATCTTGGGCAGTTTAAGTAATATGGCGTCTTGTAATAGTTGCAGACCACTAGGAGCTAGTCCCATAATACCAACAAAAGAATTTATTTGAAATTTTTCTTGTTCCACGATTTTCTTTAAACCAGCACTTGTCCACCGCCAGTAATCGTTGGGTGTAGGGTGATAGTACCAATAACCATGCGTGGTGAGTAATATATAACCTCCTGGTTTTAATATTCGCATTGCTTCTTGTAAATAGCCTTGAGGTGAATCTACGTGCTCTAATACTTGATTAGATAAAACAATATCGGCATAATTGTCAGGCAGGGTGGTTTTGCTATCGAAATTAATTAGATGAGTTGCTTTCGGATTGATGGCTAAATCAACACCAATATATTGGCTTACGAGGGGCTCGAGAATAGTTCGATAGGGCATATCTCCACATCCAAAGTCAACGAGTATGGCATCTTGATGGTTAGTTGTTATTGTTTGAATGGCTTTTAGTGTATGGTCTCTCAGCTGTGTTAAATGCACATAGCGTGTGGAGAAAATAGATGGCCTAAGTCTAGGGTTGGCTTTCATGTATATGATGAGCTTGTCTAAAGTTTATTTTATCTTGCTCTTTTGGTTCTTTTTGGTTGCAATTTCGTTGAATTTTTTCACCATAGTGCCCTGTTATGGCTCCAAAATCCACCTCATTTCGCTCAAAAATAATCGGCAATTGTTTCATAAAATAAACTTTAGACAAGCTCGATTTGTTATTTTTCAGCCATTGAAGCTATCATGCACCTAAATTATTTGCCCATGATTTGTGAGCCGAAACTTATTATGATTTTATTTGGTATGGCGAAATTATGCATTTTTAGTCCAAAAGGAGGCCATATTGAGTTTTCATATATTTTGTATTTAGTCTACTAAATTAGTATACATTGAGCTATATTTGGACCCGGAAATGAAAAATGCTTTAAAAACAAATTTGCCCATATCGAACACTGTTTTTGCAATTGATTGTGTTGTGTTTGGTTTCGAAGAAGGTGAATTAAAAACATTACTAATAGAGCGAACAGAAGAGCCGTACAGAGGTTGTTGGACTTTGCCAGGATATCTCGTAGTTGATCAGGGAGAGAGTATAGATGAGGCTGCTAATCGTGTGTTATGTAAATTAACGGGTTTAACAAATGCTTATTTAGAGCAAGTTTATACTTACACAAATATCGATCGGTATGCCGAAAGTCGGGTAATTAGTGTGGTTTATTATGCGATGATTCGATTAGATGGGATATTAGATTCGCAACATATCGCTAGTTATACGCGTAATGCAGCCCTGGTTCCTGTGAATGAACTGCCAGAATTAGGTTTTGATCATGCTTCTATTTTGGAAAGGGTTTTGAAGAAAGTGAGGCGTAAGGTGTTGTATTATCCCATTGCATTTGAGTTATTACCTGAAAAATTCACCTTGACACAATTGCAAAGTTTATACGAGGCCATACTTGGTCGGAAGCTTGATAAGCGAAATTTTAGAAAAAAAATAATGAGCCATCAAATACTGATGGACTTGAACGAAAAGCAGAAAGATGTATCTTATCGTGCAGCGAAGCTCTTTAAACTCGATAAGAAGAAACATGCTCAGGTAGTTGAGCATGAGTTCTCGTTTTCAGAATATGAAACTTCAATTTAGTTTTGAGGATAGTCTTCTTGTCTATTTTTCTAATCGAGATAGAACCATATGATAATGCACAAGGTCATCTATTGGAGATCGGATGATTTTTCCAATACCCATTTCAAATCGGTTGGCAACTTCACTTAAAATATCTCTAAAGCTATATCCAACGGATCCCACACAGTTCAAATGATATTTTTTGTATTCTGGGTAATGGATAACTAGACTGTTAAAAAAGTCTGTAAATGAGTCATCTACTACTTTTCGAGTATATTCCGGATTATCCGTATGATCATAGATAAACTTGCTAAAACTCGCACAAAAACGGTTAGGTAGGGGTTGGTTGTATAGGTGGTCAAAGATATCTGCATGGCTTAACTTGTAGGTATCGGTGAATAGGCTTTGTAGTTTTTTGGGCATATAACCACGCATGTAATCACGCAAGATGCGTTTCCCAATGTAAGCCCCGCTTCCTTCATCACCTAGAAAGTAACCAAGAGAATCGATATTGAGTGATACTTTTTGACCATCGTATAAGCAGGTATTGGTGCCTGTACCTAAAATGGCAGCGAACCCCTGATTAAGGCCCAATAATGCTCTACATGCAGCTAATAGATCATGTCCGACAGATACTCTGGCTGCGGGAAATATTGTATTCATTGCTTCTTTTACAATATTAACATTGGCTTCTGAAGAGCATCCAGCACCGTAATAATTAACTTCTCTGATTTGGTCAAGTGCCAAATGCCCGGGTAAATTATTTCGTAATGAACTAATGATATAGTCTGTAGTAGCGAAGAAAGGATTATATCCTTCCGTATTAAAATAGATTTTTCTGCCAGATTCATTTAGGAGGCACCAGTTAGTTTTGGTTGAACCCCCATCTGCAATGATGATCATATATATGTGGTATATTAAATGAAAGGCCAAAAGTAGGTATTTATATGCAGTGTTGTGTGGAGCCAGTAGGTTAAAATTCTGTTCAGGTGTTGGGTTCGGTATATAGTTTTAATGTTTAAATATTTTCTTTTAAAGAAAGTTTTTAAAATAATAATATATTTACATAATATGAATCAGTATAGTACTATATATAGTATTTAACCCTCTTGGATAATGGTTATACACGTACCTGCTAATTATTATGTAAATACTGGGCAGCTGTTTTTAAAGAAGATATGTCTGCTGGTTCTTTTTTTTCAATTATTTGTACTTAATGGGTTTGGGCAACAATGTGTTATTTCCACAACAAATCCAAGCTTTGAAAGTCCAAATCTTATTAATGGTAATGTTGAATATCATTGCGATCATAGTGGTCTTACAAATACAACTGCTGATGTATGTACATGTAGTGATGCATTTGGTGTGCCTGGCTGGATAACAACTGCAACAGATCATACTATTGAGATGTGGAAAGGGGCTGCGACTGACGCGGTTGCACTGACTAGTACAGTAGGCGGTCCAGGTGAGTTCACTGCTGCTGATGGTGCCCAGTTTGTTGAATTAAATGCCTGCGAGACTGCCGGCGTTTATCAAGATTTTGATACGCCAAACCCCACCGTATTTATAGTTCGATTTTCGCATCGTGGAAGGGGCGGATCTAGTAATAACGGGTTTGATGTTTGTAAAGTTTCAGCGGGTCCAGCTTCGGGTACTCTAACTGGAATTATAACGGCTACGGACAATAGAGCAGCATGGGGAACGTATACCACTACCTATACAGTACCTTTTGGGCAGATAAAAACTCGTTTTCTTTTTGGAGCTATAACCTCAGCTGGTAATAGTAATGGCTTAGGTAATTTTTTAGATAATATTCAGTTCACGGCTAACAATTCAATCAATGGTTCGGGATTAGTTGCTTTGTCTTGTACATTGGATCAAGCAATGGTTACAGCAGGGGGTGTTAGTGGATCATGGTCGCAAGATCCGGGCAATCCATCTGTAACTACAATTAATTTAACTCCAAGTGACCCCAATAATACCACTATAATAAGTGGTTTTGCACTTACTGGGACTTATAAATACACGTGGACAACACCTTATTGCTCAACTCAGCTAACTGTAACAGTAGCTAATTTAAGCCCAGTAACTCCGACAATTAGTTCTAATTCGCCTGTCTGTGCGGGAAATAGTTTGACCCTTTCCGCCAGTACGATACCTGGTGTGACTTATCATTGGATTGGTCCTAGTGGCTTTAGTTCAACCTTGCAAAATCCGGTGGTAAGTGCCAGTGCAAATGTCAATATGAGTGGTAGCTATACTTTAACTGTTTTATCTCCAGCTGGTTGTCAGTCCTCTCCAGCAACGGTTACGGTGCTTGTAACTCCATCTACGATTACGATTGCCTCTGCCTCTTCTACTATAAATGGCGGCAGTAGCTTGACTTTAGTGGTAGGGGTTCCTTGTTCATTAACAGGCGGTCAAACCATTACTTTAACCCCTTCTGGAAATGCGGTTTCTGGAACTAATTATTCAGGGTTGCCATCACAGGTATTTATCCCTCAAGGTTCTAGTAGTGTGAGTTTTACGATCAATGGTCTGAATAATAATGTTATTAATGGTATAAATACATTACTTATACAAGCCTCGGCGACAAATTATGTCTCTGGTAATGCTACGGTCACGATAGTAGACATTACGGGCAATAATCCATCGAATACCATAATCAATATTGGGACTGGTACCATCTCGGAGAGTTTGTCTAAGACTTTGGTTGTAGGTTTGACAGGTACGGTGAAGACTTATG